>Ga0307992_1000900_pt1 | contig 18066 bp, 19 predicted proteins | sample EllFjometagen133_FD_203162 | JGI IMG/M metagenome (GOLD analysis project Ga0307992, IMG submission 203162) | Marine microbial communities from Ellis Fjord, Antarctic Ocean - #133 | ecosystem: Environmental > Aquatic > Marine > Unclassified | place: Southern Ocean | collected 2014-10-08
TATGATGTAGCGGTCTCGCTTACGAATGAAGTAACCAGGAAATTTGGTGTATTTAATAAAAAGGAATCCAATAATGTGCTCATCAAATCACTTCCGGAAAATGTTCGAATTTCTGATGAAAATGAGAATTTTGATGTTGTAATTGTACCTGATGTTGTTGATGAAAAAAAATATGGTAATACATTATTATGTATGTTATATCATGGTTTAACATTCACAAAAACGGTCACTTATCGAGAATTGGAAAAACATAAACCAAATAAATATATCATTTTCGCTGAAAGTGATTATGCTGTTGAACAATTAGAAAAATCGGGATGTTTGCACAATTCAGAAGTATATAAAATTGGTTGTCCAAAACTTGACCCATTATTTCAAACAGATATGTTCAATAAAGACGATATTTTAAGATCTTTTAGTTTAGATATTAATAAACAAACAGTTTTGTATGCACCTACCTATAAACCAACAAGTGTTTATGATTTAAAAGATGAAATATTTGAAGCTACTCAAAATTACAATTTGATAATAAAACTGCACCACTATGCATGGAAGGGCAAATATGCTCGGCACAGTCAACATAAAATATTTGAACGACGTATAAAGAAATATGATCATGCCGTATTACTTTCTCAAGATGAGTATAATATTTTACCATTTTTGTATATAGCCGATACATTAGTATCTGAGGCATCTGGTGCAATCACGGAATTTTTAGCTACCGGTAAAATTGGTGTAATTTATGATATGGACAATGAGCAAATGCGTCATACTGATGGTCAAAGGTTGCTAGTTGAGGAAAGAGAAAAATTCCTGCAAGACTCATTTGTGCATGTTAATTCACTTGATGGATTGAGCAAAGGAATTGTAAAAGCACTTAATCCGTCTCAAAAAATGATAGAAGCAGCTAGGAAAGATAGTAATAAATATTTCTATAAATTAGATGGAAAAGCAGCACTACGTGCCAAAACAATGATTGAGAAATTGTATACTAAGGGGACTCATTTTAATATTGTAAATTGATTAAACTATTTTATTATGAATTCGAATAAAGAAATGAAACCTACTATTGATAATGTTAGAAAAGATAGGGAAAAATATTTTGAAAAGTGTGATGGTAAAGCATCAAGAAGAATAAAAAATATAATTGATGATATTCTTTCGAAGGATGTGAACACAAATACTGTGTAAATTTATTGTATGAAAGCGATTATTCTTGCAGCAGGTGTGTCACGTAGATTGTACCCGTTGACTTTGGAGACCCCAAAGAGCTTACTGAAAATTAATGATAAACCAATAATTGATTATCAATTAGATGCATTGAGAGCGGTAGGTGTAAAAGACATAGTTCTTGTACTTGGATATTATGAAGAATTATTTATTGATCATTTTAAAAATAAGCACAGCGATTTTAATTTATTAGTAATTACAAATCATCATTTCTTTGAAACAAATACTTCCTATTCAGTATGGTTATGTAAAGATAAAGTTCAAGATGATGATACAATACTAATGAACGCGGATGTATTATTCCCAATTGAACTATTAAAACGGTTAGTAATATCAAAACAGCAAAATCTCCTTGCAGTAGAAATAAAAAAATGTGGCAATGAGGAAGTCAAGGTCATTGAAGGAAGGAATAACCGCATTGTTGCGATTGGGAAAAAATTAATACAGGAAAATTCATTGGGAGAATTTATTGGTGTAGCAAAATTTTCAAATGAATTTATGAAAGAATTTTTTACCTCATTGGATAAACTCGTTTTGGCCGGTGGTAAGTCGGATTATTTTGAAGCAGCTATTGATCCAATACTATCTGAAAATGCACTTTATTATGAAGATGTAACTGATCTACCAAGTAAAGAGATTGATTTTTTAGAGGATTTTGAAGAAGCTAAATCTCTTGTGGATAGTAATTTTTATAAATGATTCGCCCTACATTAATAAATCTTAGAAAAATCGTTCAGAAGCATGTCGAACCAGAACCTTACGCAAAATATATAGTAAGACCAATTTCTATACTATTTACTTGGGTATTTGTGAGAACACCAATTTCCGCAAATCAAGTAACAATTATGCAAGAGATATTAGGAATAGTTGGAGCAATTCTTTTTGGTTTTGGAAGATTCGTCTTAGGGTCTATTTTTCTACAGCTTGGCTATATAATGGATTGTAGTGATGGCGAAGTTGCAAGATGGAAAAACCAACAGAGTGAAAGCGGAAAATTCTTGGATTTAATTGGACACATGATTGTAATCCCATTTTACTATTTTGGATTAGGATTGGGACTCTTTTTTGAGACAGGTCAAATAATAACAATTATAGCAGGATTTTTAGCTGCATTGTTCACAATTAAAACTGAGAAAATTATTTTACAAACCGACAACGGTTTGGACATTAAAAGAAGAGGATTTTTTCAATCTCTATTTCGCTATCCTGATTCAATGAACGTAATAACAGTCTTAGCAATTATTGATTGGTTCTTAATGTCAAATTTATTATTCTACTGCATAATAATTTATGGTATCGGAATGACGGTAGGTAGAATGCATCAAATATATCGTACTTTTTCTTCAATAAAAACCTAATATTTAATAAATATTCTTGTTGTATGAAAAAGTGGATATCCAAATCCTGTTTTACTCGTTTTGTATTAAAAAATACTATTAACTTTTCTAGTTAATTTTAAAAGAATTTTCCTAAAAAGAGGATATTATGGTAACAAAAAAAGAAGCTTTAGACTATCATTCCAGTGGTCGCGCTGGAAAGATAGAAGTAGTTGCAACAAAACCTTGTGTAACTCAACGTGATTTATCACTTGCGTACACACCAGGAGTAGCAGATCCCTGTCTTGAGATTGAGAAAGATCCAAGCTTGGCAAATATTTATACAGCCAAATCAAATCTTGTAGCCGTTGTTTCTAATGGTACAGCAGTATTGGGGCTTGGCGATATAGGTGCATTGGCTGGAAAACCGGTAATGGAAGGTAAGGGAGTATTATTTAAGCGATTTGCTGATATCGATGTATTCGATATTGAATTAGATTCAAAAGATATAGATGAAATTGTAAAAGCTGTGAAACTAATGGAGCCTACATTTGGTGGAATAAACTTAGAAGATATAAAAGCGCCTGAATGTTTCGAAATTGAGAAGCGTCTAATCAAAGAAATGGACATTCCCGTGTTTCACGATGACCAACACGGCACAGCAATCATATCTGCTGCTGCGTTAATTAATGCGGTAGAGTTGGCAAATAAAAAAATGGAAAATATAAAAATTGTGATAAGTGGTGCAGGTGCAGCAGCGATTGCCAGTGCAACCCACTACTTACGTTTTGGTGTAAAGCGCAAAAATATTATTATGTGCGATAGCAAAGGTGTCGTTTACAAGGGACGCAAAGAGGGGATGAACAAGTACAAAGATGAATTTGCCGTTGATACAAAAATGCGCACACTTAAAGAAGCAATGGTTGGGGCAGATGTATTTCTTGGTCTTTCACTTGGGGGTCTTGTCTCAAAGGATATGGTTAAGTCAATGGCTGATAATCCTTTGGTTTTTGCAATGGCTAACCCTAATCCTGAAATCTCTTATCCAGATGCAAAAGAAGCACGTGATGACGTAATAATGGCAACGGGGCGTTCTGACTATCCCAATCAAGTAAATAACGTTCTAGGTTTCCCCTTTATTTTCAGAGGAGCGTTGGATGTACACGCAAAAACAATAAATGAAGAGATGAAGGTTGCCGCTTCTTTGGCATTAGCAAAACTTGCAAAGGAAGATGTTCCTGATGAGGTAATGAGTGTTTATGGAGCTTCCCATCTTGAATTTGGACGGGATTATATTATTCCAAAACCTTTTGACCCACGCGTACTATTGTGGGAAGCATCGGCTGTTGCTCAAGCAGCGATGGATACTGGTGTAGCTGAAAAAATTATTGATATTGAGGATTATAGAGATCAATTGGAAGCTCGATTAGGTCGAGGTCGGGAGCTAATGCGAACAATTATCCATAAAGCACAAAAAGAACCAAAACGTATAGTTTTTCCCGAAGGTACATCAGAAAGAATAATTCGTGCAAGTAGCCAGATTATCTCTGAAAAAATAGCAGTACCAATTTTATTGGGAGATCCAGAAATAATTAAATCTGAAGCAGATCGTTTGCATATTAATTTAAACGGTGTTGAGATCATCAAGCCATCGGAATCCCCTAAACGTGATCAATATGCAAAAGAAATCTACGAAATGCGTCAGCGGAAAGGCATGACTAGAACTAGAGCTTCTAAGCGTGTAAGACAAGAAAATTGGTTTGGTCCAATGATGGTTAAGAACGGAGATGCCGATGGAATGGTATCTGGTGTAACTCAAGATTACGCAGATATTTTACGACCGGCACTAAAAATACTAAAAACCTGCGAAGGTGTGAAGCATGTTGCCGGAATGCAGATTATGGCCTTTAAAAATAAAATGAAGATATTTGCGGATATTGCTGTCAATATCGATCCGGATGCAAAAACATTAGCAGAAATTGCGCTTCTCACAGCTCGCGAAGCTAGTCGTTTGGGTATTACACCTAGAATGGCAATGTTGAGTTTTAGCAATTTTGGTAGCATAAGACATCCACAATATGATAAAATAATGGAAGCAATTGAGATAATTCGCCAAAAGGAACCTGAGTTATTAGTTGATGGGGGAATGCATGCTGATGTGGCAGTTTCAACTGAACTGTTGCAAAAACGTTATCCATTTTCAGTATTAGAATCAGAAGCCAACGTGCTAATATTCCCGGATTTAATGTCTGGTAATACTGCTTATAAATTGTTGGAGCAATTAGGTGAAGCAACATCAATTGGACCAATTTTGCTAGGAATGCGGAAGCCAGTCCATGTATTACAAGCATTTTCAAGTACGGTGCAAGATATTGTTAATATTACTGCAATTGCAGTGTTGGATGCGCAATCGGAAAAAGTCTGTTAGTCAATAATAGTTGTCAATATAAGCAAAAAACCCGAATAATCGGGTTTTTTGCTTTATAAACTTCTGTTTGATTGATTCATAAATAATTGTGAACTTATATGTTATAGAATAATTTAAATAATGACGTTATGTATAAAAAAATATTAATAGTAATATTCATATTAGCTGTTTTTGCAGAAGGGCAAGTACTTCAAATGCAAAAAATGAATGCCGCTATTCGTGAAAATGGTAAATATCATGCATGGGTTTATTTCACAGATAAAGTAAAAAGTCTCGAGAAACCAAGAATTTCACAAAAAGCATTAAAAAGACGAAGTAAAGTCAATATGGATAATAATTATGATTGGTATGATTTAAATCCATCTGACGAATATATCAATAAAGTTTTGGATACAGGCGCATTTCTGAGGGGTAAAAGTAGGTGGTTAAATGCCATTTCGATTGAATGTACAGAAAACGAATTGATTGAAATATCTTACATGCCGTTTGTTAATGAGATAAAACCGGTGAATCAATTTCATCGAAAAAATATTGAAATTATAAAACCCGCAAATAGTTTACAAAAATCTGTGTTAAAGAGTGATATTGATTACGGAACTGCACGAGAACAATTAGAGCAAATTAATGTACCCATGGCACATGATGCCGGATACTTTGGTCAAGGTGTAACAGTATTAATGTTAGACACAGGATATAATTTAGACCATCCGGTTTTTGATTCGTTAAACGTGATTGTCGAATGGGATGTAATAAATGACGATTCAACAACAAAAAATGAAGATGGCCAAGATGTCGCAAGTCAACATAATCATGGAACAGCAACATTCTCTGCTCTTGGCGGGTATGCACCCGGCTCATTAATTGGACCTGCATACAAAGCTGATTTTCTCCTTGCAAAGACTGAAATATTAGATCAAGAAATTGAGATGGAGGAGGACCATTACGTTCGTGCTTTAGAGTGGGGTGAAGCAAGGGGGGCAGATATGGCTTCTTCATCGCTTGGTTATACTGATTGGTATATGTGGGAAAATATGGATGGGAATACAGCCGTTACAACAAAAGCGGTTGATATTGCAGCAAAATTAGGTATGATATGTGTTACAGCAGCTGGAAATGAGAATCTTAATAATCCACAGTTTGAATGGACTCATATTATCGCACCGGCGGACGCTGATTCGGTATTGTCTGTAGGCGCTGTAAATAATCTTGGTGTAATAGCAGGATTTAGTTCGCGTGGACCATCTTTTGATGGCAGGATTAAACCTGAAGTATGCGCCCGTGGTGTAAGCACTGCATGTGCTTCTGGGAATGGTGTTACATACGCTTATTCAAGCGGCACATCTTTATCAACACCATTGGTGGCAGGAGCGGTTGCTGTATTACTTAGTGCGCGACCTACTTGGACACCAATGATGGTACGCGAAGCACTTATGAAAACGGCAAGTCAATCAAATATACCGAATAATGATTATGGAAGCGGTATTATTGATGTATGGGAAGCAATGAATGTAGATAGTTTATTAATAAATGGAATTATGACTCATATTGAAAAATTACCTATAGACAACCCCTCAATACCTGAAAAATTTTCATTATATCAAAATTTTCCTAATCCATTTAATGCAAATACAACAATTGAATATGATTTAGAACAGAATACTCATGTAGAATTAACAGTTTTTGATATATTAGGAAGGAAAATAATTAAGCTAGCTGACCATACTGATACGGCCGGCAAGAAGAGTATAACTTGGAATGGTACAGATACAAATGGTAATCCTGTAAGTACAGGTGTCTATATTTATTATTTAAAACTAGACGATGTGTCTTTCACAAAAAAAATGTTAATGATTAAATAGGATGAATTTAGAAGAAAAGAAAACTATTCTTAGAAAAATTCCGGGTGGACTTTTTATCGTAACAGCAAAAGATGGTGATAAAGCAACGGGGGCTGTCATCTCATTTATGAGCCAGATATCTATTGATCCATCATATTTAGCTTTAGCAATTCATAAGGACTCCAATTTATATAAAGTTGCAGAAAACAGTGAATATTTAGCAGTTCATTTTCCCAGTAAAGAACAAAAAGAATTAGTTGCATCTTTTTTTAAGGTGAAGGAGCAGTCCAAAGATTCAATTAATGGATACCGATTTGAAATTAGTGATTTAGGGAATCCATTATTAAAAGATATTCCAATGATTTTAGAAATTAGAATAATTGAATTAGTTGACATGGGTGACCATCCAATATTTATTTGTGAAGTGGTAAATACTATTTTACGCCAAAACGTAGACATGCTGACAATGTCAGATACTAGTTGGCATTATGGTGGATAATTGATAACCGAAATAAAATTATGAATATTGCGGAATACAAATTATACCCAATTCTTACAAGCCAATTTAGATTAGATGGCGGAGCCATGTTTGGTATTATCCCTAAAACATTGTGGGAAAGAAAAATGCCATCCGATGAATTAAATCGTATTCAAATGGTAACTCGATCATTATTATTAGTTAGTGAAAATAAACGAATTTTAATTGATACTGGCAATGGTGACAAATGGCAAGAGAAGTTCAAAAAAATATATGAAATTGATACAACGTTGGTGAGTTTAGAATCATCAATAAACGAAGTCGGTTTTACGCCGGAAGATATTACTGATGTTATTTGTACACATTTACATTTTGACCATATTGGTGGAAATACTAAAATAGAAAATGGAGAAATTATTCCATCGTTTCCAAATGCAAAATATTGGATGAATAAGGTTAATTGGGATGTTGCCAATTCACCAGGAGAAAAAGATCAGGGTAGTTTTATGCAAGATGATTGGGCAGTATTAGCTGAGAATGGCATGATTAACTTTGTAAATGGCACATCACAATTTCTACCGAACATTGATATCAGAATATCAAACGGGCATACGCCCGGAATGATATTGCCAATTATATCAGATGAGGTAAATACTTTAATCTATGGAGCTGATTTAGTTCCAACTTCAGCTCATATTCCTTTGCCGTGGGTAATGGCATATGATGTACAACCAACAGTAACCATTCAAGAAAAGAAACATTTATTTCGCGATGCGATAAACAATGATTGGTTATTGTTTTTTGAACATGATCCTGATATTGTTGCCTGTACAATTCAACATGACGGTAAACAACATTCAAGCAAAGATATAATAAAAATTTGATAATTAAGAAGGGTAGTAAAAATGGCAGATGTATTATTATTTGTAAAAAAGTTTCAACTTGGAACTAAGATATCCGAAGCACTGACTGACCATGATGTGTCGGTAAAGTTTGCTGACGGAGAACGTTTTGGGTTATCTACAATTGATGAAAATATTAAACTTGTAATTGTGGATTTAGACGATTCAGTATTCCAGACCGTTGCCTTTATTGCGGGTTTAAGGAATATGAATAAAAACATGAAGATTGCAGGTTATATGAAGGTAATTCATAAAGAAACTTATGAACGGTTAAAAGCCGCCGGCTGCGATTTGATATTGCCAAAATCATCATTTGTGAAAAATATTCATACGCTTATTGCATAATATATGGTAAAAAATATTGTTGAAGAGCGAAAACGTGCTGCTGAAATTGTAAACCGTTTAAAATTAGAATATCCCGATGCTAAATGTTCGTTAGATTATAAAACTGATAATCAATTATTGGTGGCAACAATTTTATCGGCGCAATGCACCGATAAAAGAGTAAATCAGATAACATCAAATCTTTTCGAGAAATACAAAAATGTAGAAAGCTTTGCAAATTGTGACGTTGATGAATTATCACAGGACATTCGTTCAGCGGGGTATCACAATTCAAAAGCCCGTTCAATCCAAGGTTCTGCAATCAGAATTGTTGAAGAATATAATAGTAAAGTCCCAAAATCAATGGAAGAATTGGTTGACTTACCGGGTGTTGGAAGAAAAACGGCAAATTGTGTGTTAGGTGAGTGTTTCGATGTACCGTCAATGGTGATTGATACTCATATGATCCGCATATTTAATTTATTGGGTTTTAGTGATACCCAAAGTGCCGTGAAACTGGAATCTGAGTTAATGGATCTATTTGAAGAAAAAGATTGGGTTAAGCTGACTCATTTGATTATTGATCATGGTAGAGCAGTATGTATTGCAAGGCGACCTCAATGTGACAAATGTGTATTAGCAGGTTTGTGCCCGTCGGCAAATATCTCAAATTAATATTCCTTTTGTCGCCTACAAGATAATCCTAAATTTTCTATTAATTTAAATTAAGAATTAATAATTATGAGTAATCCATACATAACAAAAGTGTTCCATTTCTGTGCGGCGCATCAATATGGCAATTCTAAGTGGTCTGATGAAAAAAATAAAGAAGTATTTGGTCCAGATGCGAGAGTACACGGTCACAACTACAAGTTGGAAGTGACCGTAACGGGAGATATTAATCCTGATACAGGTTTTTTAATTGACTTGGGAGAGTTGTCAACGATTGTAAATGATAATGTGATAAGTAAATTAGACCATAGCCAATTTGAAGTAGATGTTCCTTGGTTCAAAGGTAAACAACCATCCTCAGAAAATATGGTCATATATATTTGGGAAGAAATATCAAAATATTTGAAAAGTACTAAACTACATCGCATAAGAATTGTTGAAACACCAACCATATATACAGATTATTACGGATAATGAATTTTAACAATCGTTTGTATATAATCCTTGGTGGCATTTTTATTGCATCGTTGGTAACGTCAAATTTGATATTCCAAAAGTTTTTCACATGGTCACCATTTGGATTATATACTTTTGAATTATCGGTTGGTATTTTACCATATCCAATTACCTTCTTAGTTACTGATTTAATTTCCGAGTTATACGGTAAAAAGAAAGCAGATCAGATAGTCATATCGGGTTTAGTTGCTAGCGTTTTTGTAATGGGCGTAGTTCTTATCGCAAATGCGATGCCACAAACAGTTTGGTCACCTGTAAATGACGAAACATTCAACAAAGTGTTTGGTTTATTTGGTCCGGCTGTGTTTGCCTCAATGGTTGCATATTTAACGGCACAATTTATTGATATCAGAATTTTTCATTTTTGGAAAAGATTAACAAAAGGAAAACATCTTTGGCTAAGAAATAATGGATCGACAATTGTATCGCAATTTGTTGACACAATTGCAGTATTAACATTGCTTTGCTTGACGGGAGTAATAGAATGGTCACGTTTCCCCGGATTACTGGAAAATGGATTTATTTTTAAGGTTATGATTGCATTTTTAGATACACCTTTGTTTTATTTAGGTGTATGGTACTTGAAACCAAAAGTTCACGAAGACCCCGATGAAAAAGTGTGGGGTTATCACTCATTTAAAGAGGAAGCATTATGACAATGAATATAAAAAAGATTGAAGAAATCACTAGTGTACTACTAAAAGAAATAGGTGAAGATGTTACTAGAGAAGGTCTTGTAAAAACGCCTAACCGTGTCGCTCGGGCGTGGGAATATTTAGCACGAGGTTATAGCACAGATTTAGATGATGTTATCAATAAAGCAATTTTTGAAGATGAAGAATGTTCTGAAATGGTAGTAGTACGTGATATCGAATTCTTTAGTATGTGCGAACATCATATGCTACCATTCTTTGGAAAGGCACACGTCGGGTACATACCAAATGGAAAAATCATTGGTTTGTCAAAAATTCCTCGATTAGTTGATGTATTCGCTCGGCGATTGCAAGTACAAGAGCGTTTAACACGTCAAATTGCTTATACATTAAAAGAAGTGTTAGATCCAATTGGTGTTGCGGTGATTTTAGAAGGAAGGCATCTTTGTATGCAAATGCGCGGAGTTGAAAAACAAAACAGTTTTGCTACTACATCAGCTATGATTGGCGAATTTCATGATGAAGTTGAGACACGGAATGAGTTCTTCAGTATTATTGGTCTTAAAAATCTGTAGGAAAATGTGTCATTAAATATTATTGATCTAGGAAAATGCTCTTACAAATTAAGTTTAGAGCGACAGATTGAAACTCAGTCTAAAGTTCTTAATCAAGAATTAAACAACTCAATCATTTTTGTAGAACATAATCACGTTTATACACTTGGTAAAAATGCGGATCAAAGTAATATTTTATCTAATTATCCTAAAGATGTAGAGATCCACAATATTGATCGGGGTGGTGATATAACATATCACGGACCGGGTCAGTTAGTAGGATACCCTATAATTAATATTAAAAAACTCAAAATGAGTATCGGAAGATATGTTCATACTTTAGAAGAAATATTAATAAATACATTACAATTATTTAATATAATTGCAAATAGACGTGATAAGTTAATTGGAGTATGGGTCGGTGAGGGAAAGATTGCATCTATTGGAGTAAGGGTACAGAAAGGTGTTACTAAACATGGATTTGCGCTAAATGTTAATACTGATCTATCATATTTTTATGGAATTATACCTTGCGGAATTGAAAATTGTAAAGTGACATCGATGGAACAATTATTACATAAGAATATTAAATTAAAATTAGTGAGAGATATTATTATTAAAGAATTTGGAAAATATTTAAAGTAATAAAATAAATGGAAATACCACGCTCAGCTAAACCAAAAATTCAATTACGGATGACAGATGGTTATAAAAAAGTCAGCAAAATAGTTCGTACAAACCGTTTGAATACAGTTTGCGAAGAGGCACGCTGTCCTAATATTTATGATTGTTGGGGAAGGGAAACCGCAACTATAATGATTTTAGGAGATGTTTGTACTCGTTCGTGTGGATTTTGTTCAGTCAAAACGGGAAAACCGTCATCAGTAGATTTAAAAGAACCGATTAGGATTGGTAAAGCGGTTAAAGATATGGGTTTGAAGCACGTCGTGCTAACATCGGTTGATCGTGACGACTTAAAAAATGATTTTGGTGCAACAATATGGGCTAATACAATTACTGAAATTCGTAAAACATCACCAGATTGTACAATCGAAGTATTAACTCCTGATTTTCAAGGATATAAACCTGCGTTGCAAATAGTATTTGATGCAAAGCCGGATATTTTTAGTCACAATGTAGAATGTGTGGAAAGAATTAGCAAAAAGGTTCGCGTACAAGCAATTTGGGTAAGGAGTTTGACCGTCTTACAAAATTCTGTAGATATTGGATTACTGACAAAAAGTGGTATGATGGTAGGATTGGGTGAAACCAATGAGGAAGTTCTTGAGACTATGCAGGTAGTCGCAGATTTAGGTGTAAAAGTATTTACGGTTGGGCAATATTTACAGCCAACAAATAAGCATCTGTCTGTAAAAAGATATGTTGAAAAACATGAATTTGATATGTTTAAAGTTGAAGGACTTAAATTGGGTTTTGAAATTGTAGAATCAGGACCATTGGTGCGTAGTTCCTATCATGCGGATGAGCAAGCAGGTTTGGCAATTAAATCATGAAATCAAAGTACAAAATTGATAATTTAATTTTCCCTGCCATTTTATCAGTCATATTAGTAATTTTCTGTCAGCAAAACCACATTTTATCTTTGGCACACTTTTTGACAATAAATAGTATATATAATTAAAGGAATTTTATGAGCGAAAAATACAGTAAAGACATAATATTAGAAACCGACGATTCAGGTAAATCAAAAATTTATCCAGTAATGCCGCTAAGAAATACGGTACTTTTCCCTCAACAAGTTATACCAATTTATATTGGAAGAGAACGATCACTCAAACTAATTGAAGAGTTGGATCCAAAAGACAAACATATAGTTGTGGTTGCTCAAGAAGATGGATCTGTTGAAGATCCGAAGCCGACCGATCTGTATGCCTATGGAACATTAGCAGTTGTGTTAAAGGTTTTTGATATGCCAGATAATAGCAAATCTGCAATTGTCCAAGGAGTTCAAAGAGTTAAGATATTATCGTATATTGATGAAGATCCATATTTTACAGCTTCCATTGAAAAAATTATTGCCAAAGATACTAATGGTGATGTTGAAATTGATGCATTAAAAAATAATTTATATACAATATTTAATGAGCTTGCTAAAGTTGCGCCAAATCTTTCTGAAGAACATTCCGGTATGCTCACAAATATACAAAAAGCATCTCGCCTCGCCGATAGGGCGATTTCTTTGGTATCAGTACCAAATTCAGAGAAACAAGATATATTAGAGGAAATGAATATTAAAAAGAGGGTGCAAAAATCAATAAAAATCCTAAATGGTGAAATTCAGCGAATTAAGTTAGGTGAAGAAATACAAGGCGAAGTTCAAGATGAGATTTCTAAATCGCAACGCGAATACTATTTACGTGAACAAATGAAAGCTATTAGAAAAGAGTTGGGTGAAGATGAATCGTCAGTTGAATTGCAAGAACTAGAAGATCGTGTTAAAGCTGCAAAAATGACTGAAGAAGCAGAAAAAGTTGCGTTAAAAGAACTGGATAGATTAACAAAAATTCCGACACAATCACCGGAATATTCAGTCGCTCGCACATATGTTGATTGGTTAGCCGATTTACCTTGGAGTAAATCAACTAAGGATCAAATAAATATTGAAAAAGCTTTAAAAATATTAGATGAAGATCACTATGGGTTGGATAAGGTCAAAGAAAGAATTCTTGAATATTTAGCTGTACGTAATCTTAAGCAAAAGAAAGATCCTGATGGTGCAGTCCGTGGTCCAATTCTATGTTTCGCAGGACCTCCCGGAGTTGGCAAAACATCACTTGGTAAGTCAATTGCTAGGGCGATGGGCAGAGAATTTGTCCGCTTATCACTTGGTGGAGTTAGAGATGAGGCGGAAATTCGTGGACATCGTAGAACCTATATCGGTGCTCTTCCCGGTAGAATAATTCAATCTATAAAAAAGGCAGGTTCAAATAATCCAGTTTTCATGCTTGACGAAATCGATAAAATCGGGAATGATTTTCGCGGTGATCCATCTTCTGCATTATTAGAAGTGTTAGACCCAGAACAAAATTATTCATTCAGTGATCATTACCTTGAAGTTGATTTCGATTTAAGTAAAGTAATGTTTATAGCTACAGGTAATTATAAAGATGCTATTCCTCCAGCGTTGCAAGATCGTATGGAAATATTGGATTTTTCCGGATATATTGAAGATGAAAAAATAAAGATTGCTCAGCGGCACCTAATCCCTAAACAAATTGAAGAAAATGGACTAACAACGAAAGATGTTAGTTTTGAGGTAACGGGAATTCAAGAATTATTACGATCATATACTCGTGAAGCAGGAGTTAGAAATCTTGAAAGAGAAATAGCAAATGTTTTACGTAAGGTTGCTCGCGAAAAAGTTGAGAAAAAGTCAGGAAAGATAAAAGTCACAAAAAAAGAAGTGATTGAATATCTTGGAGCTCAAAGATTCTATTCTGAAATTGCCGAACGAGCTACGAAACCGGGAATTGTAATCGGTTTAGCGTGGACTATGGCGGGTGGTGATATATTATTTATAGAAGCATCAAAAATGAAGGGTAATGGCAAACTAACCCTCACTGGTAAATTGGGCGATGTGATGAAGGAATCGGCTACGGCGGCGTTAACATATGTAAGAGCTAATGCAAAATTGTTTGGCATCGACGAAGATTTCCATAAAGAGACGGATATCCATATCCATGTACCGGCAGGGGCAATACCTAAAGATGGGCCATCAGCGGGTGTGGGAATACTCACGGCACTTGTCTCATTATTATCGGATAAATCGGTGACGGAAGGATTGGCAATGACTGGTGAAATTACCTTACGCGGAAACGTATTGCCAATAGGTGGAGTTAAGGAAAAAGTTACGTCAGCACATCGTTTAGGAATAAAAAGCATCATTCTTCCTACTCACAATGAGAAAGATCTTGAAGAAATTCCGAATCATATCAAAAAAGATTTAGTCTTTAATTTTGCAAGCGATTTGAAAGATGTGATAAAATTTGCAATTCCTGGAATAAAGATTAATGATGTGAAAAAGAAGAAGACAAAATAGGATAATTGGTGTAATTTTCGACCCATTATTTTGGGCGTTTAGCTCAGCTGGTCAGAGCGCTGCCCTTACAAGGCAGATGTCGGGAGTTCGAATCTCTCAACGCCCACCCTCGATAAACCTCGTTTCACGACGGGGTTTTGTGTTTTATGGTAGTAGCTTGAGTTAGTCACCAATAATCAAATAAAGTCAAATAATACCGTATTGTGGACACGCAAACTGTGGACACGCTTGTAGACTTAAAAATTTGATGTATTTATTAGTAATTATGGCAAATAGCTCAGTTTGTCAGAGCGCTGTCTTCACACGGCAGAGGTCGGCAGTTCGAGCCTGCCATCGCCCACCCTCTATAAACCTCGTTTCACGACGGGGTTTTGCATTTTTAGAAAGCATTGTCATATAGTCAAATAAAATCAACCAAAGTCAAATAATACCATATTATGGACACGTTTTGTATGGACACGCTTGATAAAATTAGATACTCAGCTATCTTAATGTTTGTCGCTTTGACTTTATAATTTTTTTTACGCGGTTCTTCCAACCATTGGTATGAACAACTCTGTCAAAATTCATTCCAAACTTACCTGATAATAAATCAATCCTGCTTTTTGTGCTTAATTCACGCCATTCTTCGTACATTATATAGATTGCGTTTCCATACCTCACATTTTCAAAAACAACTAAGTTTTCATTAAGTTGAGCCCCAAAATAGCGAACAAGTCCACTCGTACCATAAATTAGATTCTCTGGATTAAGACTATCAAAAAATGAATAACGATCACTTGCCGTATCTAATTGCTGTGACGTAGGCTTACTTCCGCGAAAGATTCTTTCTAAGGCTTCATCTTTTGTTCCAGGTGGTAAAATATCCCACGATAGCTGAATGGTGCTAAGATATTCTGAAAAAGATGTTCCAGCAATAAATATGTCAGATTTATATACATTTTCTTGTAATAAGTTTAGACAAAATAAAACTCTATCATAAAAAAATATTGAATTCCTGTCGATAATTTCGTTTATTTCAAATTTAATAATATAATTATCGGTTTCAGATTTTGGTTCCAAACATTCGATTTTAAGTGTCGAATGATGCGGTGGTATAAATTCTTTAACATATCTTTCTTTAGTCCATGTAACATCATGGGTACCATAATAGTCATCACCCCAGTTAGGTGCCTCCACTGTGATACTATATTGTTCCATTGGTAGATCTTTACGTTTAATAATCTGACCATTAATATTTCTATTACTATAAGTGCCTTGAGATGCCTTTGGAATTTGTTCTTCAGGAAACTCAATTTTTCCATCTAAAAGTTTAACATTTAGATGGTTTAGAATTCCCATTGCTATCTCATCTTTGGTGTAAAAACTAGAACAGCCTACTATATAGTGACTTTCTTTGAATTTGTCTATTTTATGTAGAATGGTACTTGGTATTCGTCTTAGATTTTTTTTAGGCATTGATTCCTCCTATAATTTTATTTTTAAAAAGTTTTAATAAAATCTGTTCTACTAACAATCCGGTAAATCATCAAGATTATTCCTTGTCGTTTTATCGGGATCTGTTCTTAGATATTTTCCTTTTATACTATCATTAACAACGTGAATACTTATAACATTGGTACCATCATCGACAAAATATCTGTATGTATTATTTTCAATATCGTTAATTGCATCCGCTTTTTGTCGTGGGGACCACCATTCAGTGGGATTGCACAATGCAGTTATATCGCCATCGTCATTTTTTTTCGATCTTTTTACTTCTCTATCAATCACTCTAACACCTCATTTTTTAAATTAATTAAATAACTTATTAAGGAAGTATAACGACCTAACGAGAGACGTTTATACTTGCCTTCACTATATAAATGCCAAGATTATCTAAAAAATTGCCATCATAAAAAAATAAATTAAAAAATACCGTCTACTTTTCTTAATTTTTTGGCAATTATTATTGCCTACTAGGGATTAATGGAGCAAATAAATAAAGAAATTCTTGAACAATTCGAGAAAGTCGATTTTGACAAGTTATTCAGAGACTTGTTAACATATGCTTTGGTTTATACAAAAATTTATTCTTTAACAGATGAAGATATCGAAGATATTATCATGGGTACCGTTTCTAAACTACTCAGGGGCATCAATAAATGGGATTATAATACTTTTCCAAATCCATTCATTATCTTAAAGAAAAATGTTGGAAGAGATATTTCTCATGAAATGAAAAGAAGAAGTGAACATAAAACATATAAAAACTTTACAATACCAGAAGAGGTAGAAGATATTAAGACTTCAAAAGATTTGCACGAAAAGTGGGAAATACAAAATGCAAAAATTGATGATTTTAAGGGGAAATGGAATTATATTACTGATGCATGTAAGACTGACGAAGAGGCAAGTCTCTTGCTTGAAACAATGAAAAACGAAAAAATTTTTAAAAGATCTGAAATTGCTGAATACTGGGGTTGGGGAATAGATCAAGTAGATTCCACATTAAAGAGAATTCGTCGCAAATCAAGAAAAATATAACGAGAAATAGGTCTATATTATGGATAATAAATATAAGATGGTTTTAGATAATCTAGTGGATAATATATTTGACGCTACAATGAATGACCAAGATTTTAAAAACGAAATATTAAAAGAATATAATAATGATTATAAACAGGTCATTAAGAATGGTGGGGAGAAAATTAGAAATTTGTTAGGAGAATTAAAATTAGAACATGGTCATTTACAACACCAGAAAACACTAGCATTTATTGATAAAATAAAGAAATTAAGTGAAGATAAATTCAACAACTTAATTGAAAAGTTTACGCCTGATAATAAGCAAATGGCTCTACAATTTTATAGGAAAGTACGCGGTTCTGATAATAGCGATACATTACAAGAGGATAAAGCATTTATAAATTTAATGAATCGGTTTGATATTGAAGGCGAGATTAATGATTTAAATGAATCGAGCATTAAATAATTCCCAAAAACAAGCCCAACTTTTACTTAGTACCTTTTCTATAAGTGATCCCAATCAGATAGCATCGTTACAAAAAATCATAGCAATTGCTGAATATCACAATGTACATGTTATACCTTCA
>Ga0307992_1000901_pt1 | contig 18036 bp, 12 predicted proteins | sample EllFjometagen133_FD_203162 | JGI IMG/M metagenome (GOLD analysis project Ga0307992, IMG submission 203162) | Marine microbial communities from Ellis Fjord, Antarctic Ocean - #133 | ecosystem: Environmental > Aquatic > Marine > Unclassified | place: Southern Ocean | collected 2014-10-08
TAGGGCTTATATCTTGGCATAAACAACCTGCTTTTTAGGGGTTGCTATAATTTAATGTGAGGGACTTTCAGGACAAGGTTAGACTGCTATTTACAAACCTTTTTCGACAGCCTCGTTACTCGGCAGAAGCTCTATGTTTTGCTGCGAGCTGTCCCGACCAGGGCGGAGTGAGCAGCAAAGGAGCGACAACCACAGCATTTATTTGACCTGAGCTGTACTTTGAATCCAAAGATTATTAAAAATCCCACTCTCTTCTTGTAGTGGTGTACCATAAAGCTTATCAAAAAATGTTATCACAAGTATCTATCCAGCGGAAATAGAGCCTGCCCGAGTAACAGTGTTTATACGGTCTCGTATAAGATGAGTGTTTTGACAAAACGCCCGAATAAACTTTTTCTGTTTGTTTTTGTAAGCTCTTAATATTCAATATTCTAGCCTCGGATATCTCTTCCAGTGGGATGTTATACTGACCGTATAATGTGACATCATTTTTCATCATTAGTAGATTTCTCAGATTCCACATCTATGTGCAAATCATCCATGGGACTTCGAACTCCTGCTGGACCGCGGTTTAAAACGTGCGTATAGATCATTGTGGTCTTCACGTCCTTATGACCCAAAAGAGATTGCACCGTGCGAATATCGTAGCCTCCCTCCAGTAAATGTGTGGCAAAAGAATGTCTGAAGGTATGACATGTAATGTGTTTGGTCAAGTCGCATTTCTCTACAGAAAGTTTAATTGCACGCTGTATTACCGTGGCATCAACATGATGACGACCCTCTTTCCAGGTTTTACGATCAATCCAACGCGATTTCTGCGGGAATACCCATTGCCATTTCCAATCTCTGGCCGCATTCGGATATTTTCTATCCAATGCACCTGGGAGCTCAACAGCCCCCCACCCTTGTATTAAATCCTCCCTGTGCAATAGCCTGATTGCCTTCAAATGTTGTTTCAATCTGGATTTTAAGGTCCTGGGTAACATGACAATCCTGTCTTTATCCCCCTTACCACTCCGAATTGTGATTTCATTTCTGTTGAAGTCCAACTCCTTAACACGCAATTTTAAGCACTCTGACAATCTCATTCCTGTGCCATAAATGAGCTCCACAAGCAATTTGTTTCTGCCATACAAGTTGGAAAAGACCTGAACTACCTCAAATCTTGACAGCACGACTGGAACCCGAATAGACTTTCGAGCACGAATAACATTTCCCAGATCCCCTATCTCACGATCTAGCACATGTCGATATAAGAATAGAATAGCCGCCAACGCCTGATTCTGCGCTGATGATCCTACTTTCTTCTCTATGGCCAGGTCACTCAAGAACTCATTGATCTCTGGCTCAGCCATATTCCTTGGGTGTCTCAGCTTATGGTATCTAATAAATCTTAATACCCAATTTGAGTAAATTTGTTCAGTCCTCAAACTATAATGCCTGGATTTTAATGCATCGTGTAGCCGGGTCATCAATTTTGAACCTCTTGAATGCGTTGTGGACATATAAACCTTCCTCCCAAAGAATGATTAAATAATCAAATGCTGGATAGGTGTATCCGTGTGCGGAAAATCTTGGATGTGAATATTGAGAAGAGGTTAGCGTTTAAAATCTAGCCGGCAGAGGCCAGCTATTCAAGTACCTTCAACATGTTCGCTGGTCAAAAGTTCAGGAGAGCTGAACCAATATTAGCACCCTAATGTATTTTGGGGAGACCCTTATCAATGGATCCCCCACCGTAGATTTGGGAACAATACGACTGAACCCTCTTGTGCACGTCAAACACATTAGTCTTCAATTTTAAATCTTCAGAAAGAGAAGTCCCGTTGATATAAATCCAGAATAAGCTGTTTGTCAGGGCCGTTTACTTTGAGCCCTGGCGATGTACCTGTAGGTCTTTGATAAAATCTTGATCGCCACCAAAACCCAGTTCTATGGCCCGATCATAATTCTTTATGGCTGATTGAAATTGGCCACCTTTAAAATATAGTGAAGCCAAATAGAAATATGATTCATGCGACTTAGGATCCAACGCCTTGGACCTCAATAATTCGGTTTCGGACTCTGATAATAGCCCCATTTTTAATAAGGATTTACCCAGATTTAAATGAGACTCAGCCTGGTTTGGATTCAGCAGGATAGCCGTGCTAAAAACATTCGCAGCAGCATTGAGCATGCCAGAATCCATGAAAGCAACACCCAGATCATTGCGGATTTGTGGATGATTCGGAGCAATCCGTGAAGCTTCTTTGAGACTTCTGATTCTTTCAGCCTGTCGGTCTGTTTGGTTGTAGATATCAGCGATGTAGATATAGGCAGCACTTTTATTGGGAATATTATCAATATTCCGCTGAATAGTCTCTGCCTTGGCTAACAGACATTTCTGGGCTAGTTCAGGATAATCTTCTAAAATGCTATAGTCTGCCAGATCATACTTTGAAGAATAATCAATCATTAACCGCGAATAGCGTTTGAATTGTTCAGGAGTGGCTGTTGTTAGATCAATACTACCGATGTTTCTTTCATTGACGGATAACAAGTATTCCAGGAATGATAGCTGACCATCAATATCTGAAATAGCGTCGCGCATTTTCTCTGTACTGGAATCCAATGTTCTTAAAGACAGGATATTCTTCTGGATCAGCGGGTCAGAAGTATACATCTTTCTAGGTGCTGTGTATTCCAATAGAGGTCGATCATCCGTGTGAATTGGACCCGTTCCAACCAGAGGGTATAGGTCATCGCTGACAATCAATTTTGACAATACATTCGAATCAGGCAATTTCACATTTTTTGAGGATTGAATGTATTGAAGACGATCAGCAAGGTTCTGATTGAATTGCTGGTCTTCATCCTGGAACCCGATCAACAGGTAGTCACCCGTACCTGGCGTCACATGGATAAGGATACTATTGGGAAAAACAGAATGAAATGTGCGTATCATGAGTTGGAAAGTTGCCCAATCCATCTGATAGGAATGCAGCCATTGCGCCAACACACCACCCTGATTTAAATGCCCTCGGATAAGCTGATAAAAATTCTGGCTAAATAAATTGGCCAATCCAGCCATCCAGGGATTCGAAGGCTCAGAGATGATAACATCATAGTTCCGTTCGGTTATTTCCAGGTGCGCGCGACCATCCTGAAGGATCAGCTCTGTGCGGTCATCTTCGAGAACCCGGTTATTCCAGGGCAGGAAATAATCGCTGGATTCCACCACTTCTTTACTAATCTCAAGTATATCCAACGTCTCTATGGGATAATGAAGAGCCTCCCCGGCCGTGATACCACTGGCCAACCCCAGAACCATGACATCCCTGGCATCAGGATGGACCAGTAAGGGAACGTGTGCTGCCATCGTTTGAGTCGCCATATCACCATGGCTCGAAGCATCGGGCTTGCCACTATTTGAAAGTGAATATTCATTATATCCAAGTAAATTGACGTTTTTGATCACGGCGGTGAAGCCCGCAGTACCATCACCTGAATACACCATCTCAGAATTAATATTGTATTTTGGCAACTGATCACCCTGCCAGAACGAAGCAAACCAGCCTGTTTTTTCTAGAATATGACTATAACCTTCGAAACGATGATACTTTCCGAATGCAAAAGCTTCCCGGTCCCATTCTGGCAGAACACTTGACATGATCAGAACCAAACTAGCGAAACCAACTCCATAGGTGGCACGTCTCCTGGAGATTTTTCCCTTTCGCAGGAGCAGCACAATCATGGTGGTTGGAGCCATGAGCATGAGACCAGACAATAAACTCAAACTGAGTTCCTTCCCAAACCAGGGAATGAGAAAAAAACCAGCGAAAAAGGAACCGGCTAAAGCACCGATGGTATTCACGGCGTATACATAGCCAATCGACTGACCAATATGCCTGGTTGAATTGGAATATATCTTGGTAACCAGGGGATACGCAGCTCCCAAACACAGGGTGGGAGCCAACATGAGCAGAAATACAATCCCAGCTTTTAAAATACTTAAGAGAACAAAGTTGTCTTGAAATTGGAAGATAAGCTTGGCGAAAAACATCTGACTGGATCCCATAATTTGACTCACCCACAGAGACAGCATAGCAGCAGCGAGCTGTGTAAATATGAGCAACCAGATAGCCTTACCAAATCGATCAACTAAACGTCCGAATATCATACTTCCAAGTGCCAAACCCGTGATGAACGCTGCCAATACGATGGTCAGAGAATAAATGGTGGGTCCAATAATCAGTTCTAATAATCGGGTCCAGATGACCTCGTATGACATGGAGCAAAAACCGCTTATGACAATGAGAATTAAGGCTCCCTTAACGATATAATCTGACTGATTGAGGTCCTCTGAAATTTGTGTTGAGGATTCAGTTTTCTTGAGGAGTTCGGGTTCCTTAAGGAATGATTTTTTTTGTATGATCCCTGGTCGGGAAGCTGCTATCAAACAACTTGCTCCAATGATCATATTCAGAATCACTGCCAGCAACATCGTTCCTTCCACTCCAAATGAATAGATAAACCAGAATCCCGCCATCACAGATCCTACGGCAGCCCCGAGGGTGTTTAGACCATAAAGAAAGCCAAGACGAGTTCCCAGATGTGACAGACTCATGACATAGAAGCGAGACAGAAAAGGAAGTGTCGCCCCCATGAAGATTGTTGGCAGAATAAATAGAAGGCCGCATCCAAGTAACAACAGGAGGTTGTATATCAAATGCTGATCATAGAGACCATTATATAGTAGGCTGAATAAGGGTTTGGAGAGATCCATGAGGAAGGGTAGCAGGAACCCTAGGATCCCGATAGCTAGCTCGAGAAGGGCATATATTCGTAAATGTTGATGGTGTTTCTGAACCAGTCGAATGGTTTTGCTGGCTAGAAAGCTGCCCAAACCGATGCCACCCATGAAGATTGTCAGAATAATGCTCACCGCCAGAGGTGATGCACCAACTATTCTGACAATTAATCTTGTCCATAATATCTCGTAGACCAGACCTGTGAATCCCGATATAAAGAAACTGACGAAGATCAGTAGGGTAATTTTGCCAGTGAGACTATGGGGGGGTTCGTTTTGAATCATATCTAATGATTCACTTCCAACTCGCGTGACAGTTGTATAGAATTGTTCATTAAGCTGAAAATAGGTGGCTCTTAGAACATCGCAACACCTGGATACTTAGATTTAACAGGTTAAGGGTTAAACTATGCCTAGGGTATCAGCCATCCCCTGAAGTGAGATACTTCGTGCGGTTCACAATTCCTGAGTAGGCCAATTCTAGATGCTTCGCGAGCAGTTTTTTATTATAGTTGTTTAATTTGTAGTGATACTTGAGCATATCCTTCTCAAAACAATCATTGATTTCAACCCAGCTTTTATCTCGGTGTAATCGGGAATATTGCTGTAATCCTTCTACATAATTTTCTGCAGGAATATCCACATCACTTTTGCGGAAATTGGGGAAGGTGATACCCCGGCTCCTGAGACGTTCCGTGGCAGAGTAAAATGAAGATGCGGGAAAGTCCAAAGCCTCCAAAGTCTTGTTCCCCACCCCAGTGTTCATATAGTGGTAAAGAAACAAATTGTAATGGAACAGATCCTTGATTTTCACCCAGTTCAAATCCTTAGAAAAAGCAAAGAGATCTTCATTGCCTGATTCAGCCATCTCACCGGGGAAGTGCTCCTCCAGGAAGATCACGTATTCATTAATCACTTTGCGGCGAGCGTCATCAAGGGGAATACCCCGTTTTGTCAAAGCCATGACTGATCCAAAAGCCTGCTGATAATAAAAATAAGCCTTGGTAATATCTGCGATGTTACGATGATATATTTTTCCCATTAAAAGACATGCACCGGCTAATTCAGATGCAATGGAGAATTGCTGACTGATTTCCATGGCTGATTTCGCGATTTCCAGAGCTTTGTCTGGATCCCCGACAATAATATATAATTCGGCAATCTTTGCCTGGATTCTTGCTGTAAAATGGGCATTCCCTAATTTTTCAAGTAAACCCTCAAAAAACCGGATAGCCTCAGTATTCCGGTTTTGATTTACCAGCAGACATCCTCTGGTAAAATCAATGCTCCAGTGCAGATGCTGAAAACCACCAAGTGCGGCCATTTCATGAGCTTGATCCAAATGGTCTGTGGCATCCTCCATGTTTTCCTGCTTCAGAAGCTGTAGTGCTAAGCCGTAGCGTGCATGAGATTCCATAACAGCCATCTCGTATTTGTTGAAGTAGGCAATACACTGTAGCCATTTTTTAAGGGCGAATTTCTTATCAGATTCGAGGAGAAGATATTGATACGCAATCATCTGCTTCATTTTATTGGAAGAAGTGATGGCGCGTGCCTTCTCCAAATATCTATAGGCAGCATTGAGATTACCAACCTGGCTAAAAAAGCCAGCATATTCATAGTAAAAATAAGAGAGAGAGCCCTCCTGCTGTGAACCCTGGTTGAGGACACTTATCTTCCCCTCAACCTGCTCATATAGCTCAATGGCAAATGTATAATTGCCTTCAAGAGTGGCGATTTTTGCATAGGTTATTTTTTGAAGCGCCTCGAGCATTCGATTCCTACGGTCTGATATTTTACCCTGATCTAACATCAGGGCTACTTTCTCAGGACTCAGAAATCCAATTTCACCGAGCAGGGCGTAACATTCTGCGCCATGGAATTTTTCCACGGCATCATCTGCCTCGCCGGTTCGGTTCAATTCATTACTAAGAAGAATCTTTCGTTGTGCCATGCTTCCTTTCTCTCATCAATCAATTAATGTTTGAGGTCGAGCCACTTCAGTTGAACACACGTTTTAAGCGAACCACCAGTATGTTGTATTAGTAGGTAACAAAGATAGTTTGGAAATCGTCGCTTCACAAATTTATTGCTGATATTAGGTTATAATAAGTAAAATAGGAGATCAATTATCTAATAATATGTATTATTCTTTATATTTTATAAAATATATTACTGTACCTTTTTTCGCTATTTGTCAATTTCCTTGTGTTAAATCATGCATTTACTTGAAGTGAGCACAAAAGATTTAAAAGTCCCATTCGAAACTCAACGCCCTTCCCCCTTTTTCCGTGGAGCTTTCTATTTATATTTGCAGCCACACATCTAAACGATTTTAAGTATGAAGAAACAAACTACGGAACCAATTATGTCAGAAAATATGCTCACAGAAATTCAAGAACTAGAAACCGTTTTCAGTACCGATGAAGGAACGGTAAAGGCTGTGGACAAGGTTTCTTTCAGCCTGGAAAAGGGGCGCACAGTTGGTGTCGTAGGCGAGTCGGGTTCTGGGAAGTCCGTGACCTCTCTTTCACTCATGCGCTTAATCCCCAATCCTCCCGGAAGAATTGTTGGTGGCAAACTTCATTACCATTCCAGAACGAAAGGTCTGGTAGATCTCGCTGAAGTTCCAGAGAACGAGATGCGGGAATTTCGCGGCAATGAAATTGCCATGATTTTCCAGGAGCCTATGACTTCTTTGAACCCAGTTTTCACCTGTGGGGATCAGGTCATGGAAGCCCTCATCCTCCATCAAAAGATGAGCAAAGCCGAAGCCAGAGCCAGAACTCTGGAATTATTTAATGAAGTTGAACTTCCCCGGCCTGAGAAAATTATTGATTCATATCCTCATCAGATATCTGGTGGACAGAAACAACGTGTGATGATAGCTATGGCCATGTCATGCAATCCTCAAATTCTCATTGCTGACGAACCCACAACCGCTCTGGATGTGACTGTCCAGGCTACTATTCTGGATCTCATGCGTCGACTCAGAGACAGTCACGATATGGGCATTATTTTCATCACCCACGATCTGGGCGTCATCGCTGAAATCGCAGATCATGTGGTCGTCATGTATAAGGGGAAGATTGTCGAGCAGGGTTCAGTCTGGGAAATTTTTTCAAATCCTCAACACCCCTATACCAAAGGTTTACTCGCCTGCCGTCCGCCCCTGGAGCATCGCTTGAAGTTGCTCCCAACAATGGCTGATTTCATGTCAGAGAGTGCAGCAGGGGAAATGCTTGAGATCAAAAAGTCAGTCGATGAGACGATTCATGATCTAATTATCACCCCTGAAGAAACCGCCCAGAGACACGAAATACTCTATGCCCAGGAGCCCATCCTAACCATTAATAACCTGAAAACATACTTCCCCATCCGTGAAGGTCTTTTTAGCAAGGTTGTGGATCATGTAAAAGCCGTCGATGATGTCAGTTTTGATGTTTATCCAGGCGAAACCCTGGGACTTGTTGGGGAATCAGGTTGTGGAAAAACCACACTGGGACGAACTGTTCTCCGTCTTATTGAGCCCACTGCTGGAAACATCATTTTTCATGGCAAGGATATTACCAATATCTCTGGCGATGAGCTCAGGCAAATCAGACGCAGAATTCAAATCATTTTTCAAGACCCTTACTCCTCCTTGAACCCAAGGATTACCATCGGGTCCGCCATACTGGAACCCATGCAAGTTCATCAACTACATGGTGATGATCAATCCCGTCGCCAGAAGGTGCAGGAATTACTGGAAAGAGTGAATCTGGATCCCGGTCATTATAATCGCTATCCTCATGAATTTTCCGGTGGTCAAAGACAGCGCATATGTATCGCCCGTGCACTGGCAGTCCAGCCCGAATTTGTAATCTGTGATGAATCTGTCTCAGCTCTGGATGTTTCGGTGCAGGCCCAGGTGCTGAATTTACTTAATGAACTCAGGGATGAGTTTGGGCTCACCTACATCTTTATCTCTCATGACCTCTCTGTTGTGAAATTTATGTCAGATCGAATGGTTGTGATGAACGAGGGTAAGGTGGAAGAAATGGGTGATGCGGATAGCGTCTACAAGAATCCGCAAACCGACTATACCAAGCGTCTCATTGCGGCAATCCCTCGCGGAGATTTGAAGGATATCAAAAAATCCTACCTATCCAGAAAAACTGAATAGATAGGATTCGTTTTAACCCACCAGGCAGCTGCCTGAGAAACTCAATTTATTTGGTTGCAGCCTTCTTAAGCTGCTTATCTACTTCATCGATGACTTTGTCAAGCGCTTCTTGTTGAAGTCCCTGAGTGGCATCATCAAGTTTCTCCATGGCTGGATTTAACTTACTCTTGATAACGCCTATTGGATCATCCTCAGTCACATAGATAAAGACCCCATACGCCAAGATCACGAACGCAATAATCATGAATAATTTGAATACCTTTTTCATGAGAAATATCAGCAAACCAATCACGACAAACGCGGCAATTCCCATGTAGAGCTTGTTGCTCAACAACAGATCTAATATTTCCTGCATCTTATGTATTCCTTATATCCATAGAGGTGGTCAGAGGTCCCTTTACATGGGAATTCTGAGAAACACTTCAGCGTTTATGTATTGATTTCATGCGATGTTAACATTGACTTCACGAAATCAAAATAAAACAATTCGAATGAAGACAGACTTTACATCGTCTCAGCTTTTTTCAGACGCATTGGCTTAAGTTCCATTTTACACTCTTCACAACGACCAGGTTTGTCCTGACGAATGTGGCTATGAATCAGCATGGGACAGCCGTAGTATTCCATCTTATCCTCCGACGTGATCACACCAAGAACCAATGTCATATTGCATTCAGGACATGTTCCAGGTGCAGAACTATGGATATGCTTATGGGATTCCATAGGGCAAGTATAATAGATGATCTTTTCGCCATCAGCATTTGCTTTAGGTTTTTCCATCGCGACATGGTCCTTATGTTCCATGGCAGAAGCTTCCTTTTCCCCACCACAACTGACTGCAAATACCGCCACCAAAGCCATCATCAATAAATATTTCATATTATTTCCTCTCCTTTATTGTTAAACATTAATTTTCATCCTTACATCATGGCACAATCAATCCCATCCAGCAGCATATGGATAATTAATCCAATCGAGATGACGCGAGTTTTTTTAGGTATCAAGAGGAGTACATAAGCCCCAATAGCCCAAAAAGAGTGCAAAGGATGGAAACCGATACTGCATCGGCCAGGATTATATATTGGATTTGCCAGCAAATGATCCAGGTCAACAATGATTGTGCTTGACATCACCAGCCAATAATATTGCCAGCTCTTGCCCTCATCCATGTATTTACTCAACCAAGGTGCTATTCCAGCAGGAACCAGAAAATGTGCTGCTATGTGAAGGATGCCTCGCATCAGCTAGAGAACAGACTCCCGAGGAAACTCTTTTTCTGTGCACCCGCTTCAGGATTGAAACCCGAATTACGTATGATTTCAGCAGATTCTTCTGAAGTGAGCTCACCTCCGACTGAAACCTGCTTTTTTGATAATTGTATATCAACGGTTTCAACGCGTGCATCCGCTTCCAAATCCTTCTGGATAGTGGCAACACAACCATTACAATTCATATCATTTACTTTAAAAACATGTTTTCCCATATTTGGAACTCCAATTAGTTCTAAGATTTTTAATATGACCCTGTTGTCATAAAATTCACTACTTTTTATTTCCCTTTAAAAGTCGTTTTTCCGCCAAAATCACATATAGGACGGGTACGACAAATGTATTGCTGATGGCAAAAAGCATCCCTCCAAAGGATGGAATCGCCATGGGAACCATAACATCTGCTCCCCTCCCAGTAGATGTCAGCACAGGAATAAGTGCGAGAAGTGTGGTGGCTGTGGTCAACATGGCTGGCCGGATTCGCTTCTTACTGGCCTGAATGGCAGCAATATGAATTTCTTGACGATTTTTGGGGTCCAGGGCTTTGAACGATTGATCCAGATAGGTAGAAATGAGGACCCCATCATCTGTTGCGATACCAAACAAGGCTAAAAATCCTACCCAAACTGCTATACTCAGATTGATTTCATGGATTTGAAACACCTCTCTGAAATGCAATCCCCCCAGAGAAACATTCAAAAACCAGGGTTGACCATATAACCAGATCAATGTGAAACCACCCGCCCAGGCCACAAAAATTCCTGAGAAGACAATTGCTGTGGTTGAGCTTCTCTTGAACTGCATGTAAAGGATGATAAATATTGAAACCAGTGCCAGAGGTAATACAATTCTCATGCGTTTGGTTGCTCGAACCTGATTCTCATAAGAGCCGGTGAAATCATAGCTTATTCCCGCAGGGACTCGCAATTGATTGTTGGCGATCATGGTTTCCAAATAAACTTGTGCTTGCTCAACCACATCAACTTCAGCGTATCCATCCTGTCTGTCAAAAAGCACATAGGAAAGCAAAAAGGTGTTCTCACTTTTTATGACCTGGGGTCCCCGGGTATAATTAATTGTCGCTAATTGACCCAAGGGGATTTGAGCTCCAGTTGCCGTAGGAACAAGAATGGATTTGAAACTTTCATCATCATCCCGGAATTCCCGCATATAGCGGACCCTGATGGGGTAGCGTTCGCGACCTTCAATGGTCGATCCTACCTGCTTCCCTCCAATAGCGACCGCAATCACCTCCTGAACCTCTCGAATGGACAAGCCATAACGAGCAATTGCCTGTCTGTGTATATCTATCTCGAGGTACGGTTTACCAACAATTCTGTCGGCAAATACAGCACTTGATTTGACAGAGGGAACTTCCTTTAGCAAGCGCTCCAGATCCAGACCGAAAGATTCCATGGTTTCAATGTCCGAACCATGAATGCGTATGCCCATGGGTGCCCGCATACCACTCTGAAGCATGACGATGCGAGCTGCAATAGGTTGTAGTTTTGGAGCCGAGGTGGTGCCGGGAATCTGTGCAATTTGAGTTAGCTCGTCCCAGATATCCTGATTGTTTTTGATGTGATCACGCCATTGACGGAAAGGTTTTCCCCTTGAATCTGCTATGAGATGTCCTGCTTCGTCCCTTACAAAAGCACCATTATCCATGATACGAAAGCGCAAGATATTGCCAGCTTCATCCTGTTTATATTCGGATTTATAGGTAACAATAGACTCCACCATGGATAAAGGGGCTGGATCCAGGGGTGTCTCCGCACGACCGATCTTCCCCACCACTTCTTCAACCTCAGGAACAGAGTAGAGCGCTTTATCCAGAGTAGACAAAACATCCAGCGCTTCCTCCATACCAGCATGCGGCATGGTCGTCGGCATGTACAGAAAAGAACCCTCATCCAGATCAGGCATAAATTCTCGTCCCAAACCTGGAAAGGTATGCATCATCTTCTGATACGGTCGAGTACTCCTCACAAACCCGGGAGACCAACCCATCAACGTATCAAATCCCAACCAGGCGTTGAGTCCCAGCAATATGATTGTGGCCGGTATGAGCAGGGTAACCCTCCTGTGATGGAGCATCCAGTTTAAAATTCTGGGGTATACCAGAGTGAATCGCTGGATCAACCAGAGCGTAGAGCCAATTAATATGGCAACGAAGATGAAATTTAGCCCTAAGCTAAATTGATATCCTAAAGGCACCCAGGTCAGGGTGATAAGAATAGTTACACCTAACACAATGAGCATGTTTAGTGTTCTGGTGTGGTAGAGCCAGGCGTATCTGCTTAGCCATGGTTTCAGGAGTTGAATCAAGGCAATCCCACTCAATATGATCCCTAGAACAATGCTATAGGCAACACCTAGCCATATCGCTACGATGAGAAGCAGGAGGAGTGACAATCTCGACACCCACTGACGACGCACCTTGATTGAAAACACAAAGCTGGCGGCTACTGGCAGTACAAGCACAGCCAAGATCACCGAGGAAATCAGCGCAAAAGTCTTGGTATAAGCCAACGGTTTGAAAAGTTTTCCTTCTGCTCCTTCCATTGTAAATATAGGTAAAAAACTGATTACCGTGGTGGAGACTGCAGTAAGGATTGCCGGACCAACCTCTCTGGCTGCATCCCCAATTTTCTTATGGAGGGGATCAGTATCATCAATGCTCTCAATTCTCTTGAGAATATTTTCCGTCATGATGATGCCCATGTCCACAATGGTCCCGATGGCGATGGCAATGCCTGAAAGGGCCACAATGTTGGCATCAACCTGGAATAGTTTCATCCCTACAAAAGTGATAAGTACGGCGGATGGCATCAGCAAACTGATGAGAATGGATGCCCTCAAATGCATGAGCAGGACCAGGATCACAATCAGAGTAATAATGAGCTCATCGCGCAGGGCATGATTCAAGGTGCCCAGTGTTTCATATATCAACCCGGAGCGATCGTAAAAGGGAACAATGGTGAGTTTGGAAGTGCGACCATCCCCAAGCGTTTTGGATGGAAGCCCGGGAGAGATTTCTTTAATTTTCTCCTTCACCGCATTGATAGTGGCGAGTGGGTTTTCGCCATAACGAGTGACTACAACCCCACCAACAACTTCTGCACCCTCTTTGTCCAGAGCGCCTCGACGTAAGGCCGGACCAAAACTAACATGAGCAACATCCGCAATGGTGATAGGGGCATTATCAATAACCTTTAATACAGTCTCATCAATATCACTCAGTGTCTTAATAAATCCCAGACCACGAATCATGTACTCAACCCGGTTAATCTCAACCGTACGGGCACCAATCTCATTATTGGCATTTTTTACAGCTTCGAAGACCTCTAGGAGTGAAATTTCATAATGCCTGAGCGCTTGTGGATTTACATCAATTTGATATTCCTTAACATAACCGCCTACAGAGGCGACTTCAGCCACTCCCGAGGCTGTTGACATGCCATATTTGACGTAGTAATCCTGCACAGACCGGAGCTCGTGGAGATCCCAGCCGCCAGTGATCTCACCCTCGGCATCTCTCCCTTCAAGCGTATACCAGAAAACCTGGCCCAGAGCAGTTGCATCAGGACCCAGCGAGGGTTGTACCTCCTGGGGCAGGGTGCCTGCAGGGAGAGAATTGAGTTTTTCCAGGATGCGACTCCGTGACCAGTAAAAATCTACATCCTCTTTGAAAATCACATAGATCGTGGAAAAACCGAACATGGAGTAGGAACGTACCGTCTTTACCTCCGGTGTACCCAGGAGAGCCACTGTGAGTGGATAGGTAATCTGGTCTTCAATATCCTGAGGAGATCTTCCAGCCCACTCTGTGAATACGATTTGCTGGTTTTCGCCAATATCCGGGATGGCATCAACGGGAATCGGCGACCGTTCAATCCCGGGAATTTCCCAATCAAATGGAGCTGAGAGTACACCCCACAATAAGATGGAGACAAACACCACCAGTGTGACGAGTCGGTTTTCCAAGGGTATGGTGATCAGGCGATCAAGCCAACTCCCTTTCCTGTCATTCATGGCTCATCCCATGGGAGGAATGCCCCGAGTTTGCGTGAGATCCTGAAGCACTCATCATACTCTTCTTGCCAGCAATCTGCATGGCGCTGTCAATCTTAAAATTGCCATTACTGACAACACGTTCACCTTCAGCCAACCCGCTGAGGATGATATATTTATTTCCAACTTTTGGACCAACAATAACCTCCCGCATCTCATAGATCAGGCTGCCATCCGTTTTGATCTCCACATAAACCAGAGCCCGTTTACCTGTCTTAAGAACTGCTGAAATTGGAACAAGTAGCGGGTCTTCAGACGGGGTGTCATCGTTATCTCCCATTTCCACCTCTACGAGGTCCATACCACAAATGGGACAGTCACTTCCATGGTCCTCCATGACTTCAGGATGCATAGGGCAGGTCCATTTCCCTGACAAATCGGGGGTGACAACATGTCCGTCACCACGCGAAACGACAGAGATGCTGGCTTCTGCCAGCATGCCTGGTTTTAATGAACCCTCCACGTTGTCGAGAACGGCTCGAACGGTTACACTTCGCGTCAAAGGATCAACCAGGGGATCAATGTAGGAGATATGTGCAGAGTAGGTTCGACCTGGCAACCCTGCCACTTGATATGTCAGTTCCTGACCATAGGCCAGCCAGGGCAAATCTTTCTCATAGGCATCCAGAATGAGCCAAACCTTTGACAAATCGGTAATAGTATAGATTTGTTCACCGGTCTTCACATATTTGCCCTCAATGGCGTTTTTGTGAGTAACAATCCCCGTCATGGGACTATTTATCTGAATCACAGATTTGGCGGACCCACTGCGAATGATTTCATCAATTTGGGCATCACTCAATCCCAGTAGTTTTGTTTTTTCTTTGACTGCCTGGAATGCTGATTTTCCTGGGTAACCGTTTCCATTTGAAGACTGATCAGGCATGCGTTTATGAGCCAGCAACAGTTCCTCCTGAGCAGAATAAAGCTCAGGGCTGTAAATTTCGAAAAGATGATCCCCTTCATTAACTTTGATTCCAGTATAATCAACAAACAAACGTTCCAGGCGACCGGGAAACCAGGCCGAGATACTCTTCACTCTGGTTTCATCATAACTGATTTTTCCAGATAGTCTGATTTGGCTGGTGGCACTCCCCCTGCGGACAGCTGTTGTGGAGATTCTTGCCAATTTTGCCGCTGATTCTGACAGTGAGAATTGAGAGGGGCTTTCGCCAGAGGATATTGCAGTCAGAGGAATCAAATCCATAAAGCAAATCGGGCATTGTCCAGGCTCATCCAGTCTGACCTGGGGGTCCATAGAACAGGTCCAGATTGTTTCCGATGAATGATCTGTATGGTTTGAATGAGGGTCTTCTATATCTACAGAAAACAGAAAACTCCCCAACATGATCCCAATTAGAAGTGTCACAATAGTCTTTGCCCATGTATTGGTGAGGAATGGACGCATTCCATTTAAAAGTTTTGTTATTCGATCGTTCATATTAGTTGCCTTTCAAATAGCTTAGATCAGCTATCTGTAATTGTGCAGAATATTGAGTATTTATCAGGATGAGCTGCAAATCCAGGACATGTAACCTGGCCATGGTATATGAGGATATATCTGAGCTCTGACTGATGTATTCCTGCCGCATCACCTTTTCAATGTCGCGGGCTTTGGGTATCAGTTGAGTTTCATACAACTGGATCCTTCTTAAGTCATCTTCGAGTGCAGAGAGAGACAGTTCATATTCCTGAACAAGCCTGGAATGTTCAGCATTCAGGAGAGCTCGAGCCTTTTTCTCTCTCCATTCAGCCGTTTTCACCCCGGCTTTTTTTAATTTCCAATTCCAAAGGGGTAAGGCTATGCCAGCACTCAGCATGAGTGGGTCTTTGCCGCTCCCGCTGACTTCTGCCCCATTTGTCAGTTTCTTGTCAGTAAGGATATAGTCCAGTCCGATCTTCAAATCCGGAATAAAGGCAGCCTGAGCACTTGCTTTTTCAGCACTGGCCCTGTGTACCACGGCCTCAAGTTGCTGGAGACGGGGATGGTCTATTGAAAATCGTCCTGATGGAATCGTCTGGTCAGAATAACTTGATATATTGGGGAGAAAATTTTCAGCTACGGAAGAGTCTAACTCCAGAATAGCCCCCAAGTTGACCTTGAGTCGGTGAACCTGACTTTCAACATCCCGTAGATCATTTTCCAGTTGGAGTGTCTGGATTTGGACCTCCACCAGCTTTTTATGGGAGACAGAGGCACTTTGATACTGGACACTGATTACTTCTTCCAAATCCTCTGAGAGGGCAATTTTGGCTTTAATAAGGGCAGATATAGACTGTAGGTGTCCTGCTTCAGCCCAGAATTTGTTTATTTCTCTTATCAGGGAGAGTCGCAGTGTCTCCAGTGCTTGAAATGTCTGAATAGACAGAAATTCACTGCTTTCCCGAGCAGCCCGAGTATTTGAAAACCAGGGTATGGATTGTCCCAGAGATATCTTCGCCCTTTGTGGTCCCTGAGCAGTTTCAACAGACTCTACAAAATATCCCAACCCCAGAGTAGGATCAGGCAACCTTGAAATAGAGCTTGTGGCGGCAAGACTACTCTGCCATTCAGCATACTGAGCTCTAAGGTCAGAATTCCTCTGAATAGCCAGGTCAATGAGCGCATTTCGCTCTCGAATCTGTGTGGGTACCTCGCGGGGGGTCTGTTCCAATTGATATATCCAGGAGTCTGCTCCAGGATTCGAAATCTGATTTGCGCCAGCCAGGGCTATACAAAACAAGCAGTGCAGGGATACAATGACCCATCTTCTCCCGATTAAAACTTCATTTTTTTTATACACAACAACATCTCCAAAACAGGAATTTCTGAAAAACGTTCACATCAAGCCATTTGGCCTGCTATTACATTCTGGTTTTTTGGAGAGGTCTAAATGAGAAGCGGAGTATGGTCGGGTGGTGGGGCTTCTTCGAAATGATCTAAATTTGTCGAATTAATCTGAAGTTGTTCTGGTAATAATTCACTATGCATTCTGGGAGCCGTATCAATATCCAGTTGAATATTGGATTCAACCTTGATCAGGGGTGCCGAGATCAGGGGGATGAAGAGGGACACATTGCATGAGGTCATGGCCATATCACACCCCGTATCCACTTCCATCTCACAACAACTTACCGTCTCGACACAACAGGCGGACTGACAATTATTATGGGTTGGGACAAACGGGACTGCTTGCATCATCCCTATGAGAATGAGGGTGAGCAGGGCAGTATATTTCCAGGTCTTCTTCACAGGCAGTTAATATGATTAAAGTTAGAATAGTTCCAAATTATTTCTCAAAAGCAAATATTGGGATTATTAGCTATTCTGGGGATAGGCTTGTTAACCGCAGCGAGCGCCCCGCATCCTGCGGGGCAAACTTCGGGTACAGAGATGACTCATCATTCTTTTTACAACCTGCCTGCGCCTGTCCGCCGTACTTTGTACTAAGGAAGGCGGGCGTAACCGCTTCGGCGAAGGCAGGCGAAATTCACGAAGCATACGAATATTTTTAGGCTAGAGCCTTATCTCCCGCCAATTACTCCGTCTATTAAGGCGGGGATTCCTTAACCCACACTAAAAGGAAGGATAAGGCTAATATCCACCTGCCATTCACTAATTACCCCGCCTTTTAGAGGCTGTGTGAAAACGTCAAGTCACTGGTTGATTACTTTCTTGCAGTTTCCGGGACGGCGCCTGAATTATATAGGCATAACATCTTGATAATAATTAAGATAGGTTGTATTTGTGCTTGCTTTTC
>Ga0307992_1000902_pt1 | contig 18022 bp, 6 predicted proteins | sample EllFjometagen133_FD_203162 | JGI IMG/M metagenome (GOLD analysis project Ga0307992, IMG submission 203162) | Marine microbial communities from Ellis Fjord, Antarctic Ocean - #133 | ecosystem: Environmental > Aquatic > Marine > Unclassified | place: Southern Ocean | collected 2014-10-08
AAAATGAACCCGTTGACCAACTGGTAAAGCTGGCACCGATGATTCCACCGACAGCCACCACCTTGATGGCGCCAAAAAAGTTTTGAATTTTACCACTCAATGAAACCCCGAATAGATTCACAATAGTGAGCAACCAGATGGTTGTCAGGGCAATCAAGTAAAGGGCGATCTGTCCAAAAGCCTGGCCGAAGGCGATGATCCAGAGTGCCTTGAGATATTCACCAAATATGAGAGCTACAGCGGCAATAGAAGCGGTCTCTGATACAAAAAACATGGCCCAGCCACGTAGAAAAGCCCAGAAAGGATGATAAGCCATTTTTAAATATACATAGGGACCCCCAGAGCGGGGCATCATGGCAGCCAGCTCTGCATAGACTACTGCACCAAATATGGTGACGATTCCTCCCAGAACCCATACGAGACCAAAGAGTCCCGTACACCCCACCAAAGCCATGATGGGTGCAGGGGTTCTGAAAATGCCAGATCCAATAATTCTACTGATGACAATAGAAACAGCTTCAATGAGTCCGAGATCGCGTTTGTATTCTGTCGAGTCGCCGAAATCTCGAATGGGTGAAGTCACATCAGTGGTGGACACGAGAACCTCCTGGTACTTAGAGCGTCAAGCCCAATCAATATACGAAAAGTCAAATGCTGCTTGCTCAATCTATGGATGATGAGCGATGATTTATGATATCCTTAAATGGCTGAACAACTGCAAAATATGGATTCAATTTTACGGCCTTATTTAACAGTTTAAATCTCACGAAGCAAGGGGGTAATTATGAACATTTCAGGAGTGGTTCGGAATTACTTAAAAACACTCTATAATTTGTCAGAAAAGTTCTGGAATTGAGCAGTATGTTTTGGAATAGACCTGGTTAAAAACAGAATCGGAAGCTCTTATATTACTGATACATAGATAGTTATAAGATATACTTAAATGATTGCTCTGAGACTAGGCGATCCAGATGGACTTGATATTGGTGAACTCACGGATACCAAAATGTGATAGCTCGCGACCATAACCAGAGCGTTTGATTCCTCCAAAAGGCAAGCGAGGATCAGACACCGTCATGCCATTAACAAAGACGGCTCCACTTTCAATCTGTCGGGCCAGCTTCTCACCCCTGATCAAATCATTTGTCCAGAGTGATCCACCCAGACCAAAATCTGAGTTGTTAGCCACGATGATGGCTTCCTCCGTATTCTTGACTGGAATGATGGCTGATACGGGTCCAAAAGTCTCTTCGTGGTAGATACTCATACCCACTTTCACATCACTAATGATGGTGGGCTCATAGAAGTAACCCGGCCCTGGAATGAATTTACCCCCTAAAAGGAGGCGGGCACCTGATTGGAGGCTTGATTTGACCTGCTCATGCAATTCATCCCGGAGATCACCCCGGGCTAAAGGACCTATCTGAGTTGTTGCTAGGAAGGGATCACCTGCTTTTAGCGTGGACATGATCTTAGTTTTTTTGTTTTCAAACTCATCAAGGCGTGATTCAACCACAATGAATCTCTTAGCGGCAATACAGCTCTGCCCATTATTGATCATACGTGAATTAACGGCTGTTGATACACAGGTATCAATATCTGCGTCCTCCAGAACGATGTAGGGATCAGAGCCACCCAGTTCCAGGACGGTCTTTTTCAGAGCACGTCCTGCAATGGAGGCGACACTCATCCCGGCAGCCTCACTCCCGGTGAGGGTCACGGCTTTCACGTGTTGATTCATGATGACAGATTCGACCTGGCTGGCAGATATCATCAAGGTTCTGAATAGATGCTCAGGAAATCCAGCTTTGACAAAAATATCCTCAATAGCCAGGGCGCATCCGGGAACATTGGAGGCATGTTTGAGTACAGCGGCATTGCCTGCCATGAGGGCAGGGGCTGCAAAACGGAATACCTGCCAGAAGGGGAAATTCCAGGGCATCACTGCCAGAACAGTCCCGATGGGTTCGAAACTGACAAAACTCTTTGACGCATTGGTCTCGACAAGCTCATCTGCCAGAAAGGCTTCAGCATGCTCGGCATAGAATTCACATACCCAGGCACATTTTTCGATTTCAGCCTTGGCTTCAGCGATGATTTTGCCCATTTCCAGGGTCATGAGCTGAGCCAATGCTTCTTTTTCTGCTCTTAGAATGTTGGCTGATCGTTTCATCAATCTGGATCGGAGTTGAAAGTCAGTGGATTTCCACTTCATCCAGGCATCTCCAGTTTTTAAGATAATTGCAGAAGCCTCTTCATTTGAATGAAAGGGATACTTCTGTATTAATTCGCCAGTACATGGATTCACGGAGCGCATCAATCAGCCTTTCAAAATTATTTACTGAATTTAATTGACGAATAAATTATTGTGCTGCACTGTTCAATCCCAATATGAAATTCTCAAATCATTGATTGTAATATATGACACTTGGGTCAAAAAAAGATGACAGGATTCGACCAACAAAAAAGAATTGATAGGTGCATTTCTTGATTGCGATTACCAAATAGAAGCAATTATTGGGAGACTGGTGTATCGAATGATGTATCCGCGATATTGGTAAATGGCAGAATAACAGTAGCATATAATCATGACAAATATAATCATTAATAAACTCAATGTATTCAATGATTTAAATATGTAAAAAATATGGCTCATCGGCATGCTCCTTGATACTTTGTAAGCGACAATCTTTTACCAATCGCAGGGAGAAATCATGTACCGTTCAAGTTTGAAAGCTATTTTTGTATTTATTTTTATGCTTACTGGTCTCTTTGGCCAAAACCTAAGTATCCAAGGAGTTGCCCGGGATAATACGGGACAATCTTTGCCGGATGCGACCTATGGCTTCACATTTCGTCTTTACCTCGTTGAAACGGGTGGTTCTAACGTGTGGACAGAAGATCAGACCCTCAGCGTTCTGAATGGTGTTTTCTCAGCAGTACTGGGCGATGTGAACAGTATGGCTGGATTGGATTTTGATCAGGAATATTGGTTAAGTCTAGAAATTGATAACAATGGTGAGTTATCTCCCAGAACTAAATTAATACTTTCTCCCTATGCTATTATGGCGGAGCAAACCAACCAGGATAATGTATTCCCACTCTCTGGCAATGTAGGAATTGGGGTAAGTGTTCCCCTCTATTCATTGGATGTTCGGGGAGGTATACGAGGTGACTATAATACAACCTACGATGTTTGGATTCAAGGAGGTGCTGAGACTGGAGGGGTAGAGCGTAATTTGGCTTTACTGGGGAATAAAGACCAAGATAGATTGTACCTCAATTATGATGGGGAATACACGAATGGCACCATTCTGGGCGCAAAGGTTGGCATTGGTACCAATGATCCACAGGAAAAGCTTCATGTAAATGGTAATATTCAGATTCCTAGTTCCGGAGGGATTAAGAATAGCAGCGATGACGGTAATTTTATCCTGCAAACCGGTTGGACCTCATTGTTTGGAGATTTTACAGCACTCAATTCAGGTTACCAGTGGGGATCTTCATATGAACCCGTATCGATTGCGGCTGGTACCAACGGTTTTTATGTCACCTCTGCTACAATAGCAGGAACCCCTTTTGGAAAAACACTATTTAGAGTGAATAGGAATGGTGATGTCAACTTTGGCGACAATCTTGAGCGTGAAGCAGTTTCAGCGGAAGCACAGACTCATATCATCCATGGTTGGGTCGCAGCAGATGGTACCAAAGAAAATGGCGCCGGTTTTAGTTGCTCAAGAACCGGTATCGGGACGTATGACATTACTTTTGATCGGCAATTCTCTGATAATCCAACTGTCACTGTGACTGGAGTGGGTGGGGACGCCGTAGATAATATGTGGGCTCTGACCTGGATATCACCGACTTATATCACGATACATTCTAGAGACTATGTCGAGGATGAAGCTTCAAGCCCGCAAAACTGTCGATTCATGTTTATTGCAATTGGAAACAGATAGTTTAGGAGAGCATCATGCAAAGGACACATCTCGTTCTTTTGAATGTGCTTTTTCTTTTTGCGCTCCAGCATTTTGCCTGGAGCCAAAGCAATGAGCATTATTCCGTAGATTTTCAAATAGTAAGTGGTGGGGCTGAGAGTATGAGCGGGGTTCTTTCCACAGAAGGATCCACTATTGAGGGTACGGTGAGTCTCATCGTTGATCAAGCCATATCCACCCAGGAGTCCATGGCCGGTTTTGGGTATAAGGTTGACCTCGGCTACTGGTCTAAAATGTTAAGAACACCGGGTACTCCCTTCGTTACAGCCACTTATGATGTTTATCCAGACAAGGTTCGTGTTGATTGGCGTTATGATCCCAATGACCCGCCGGGAACCAGTAATCATTATGTCTATCGGGACTACTCCACAAATAATAATCCTATCACTGAGGTGCTGGCCGGTGACAGATCCTATGTGGATGACCAATTACCAGCCGGTCACCAGTATGAGTATCTGGTCATGGGCAGCAATCGGATTCAATCAGCTGCTACTTACCAACCCATTGAGGATGTAGGTAGTGCCTTTGGAAGAACCAGCAGTGATGGATATATCTCTGGGTTTATTGAAACAACTCTGGGCTCATCTGTTTCTGATGTCCGCGTACAGGTTACCGATGCATCTGGAAGTGAACCGGCTTGGGGCAATGCAGTCTATCTAAATGGTGCTTCTGAGTTTATCAGTATTCCGGATGCACCAGATTATGAGTTACTGGATCAAACCCTGAATTCAGGTATGACTATGGAACTGTGGTTCAAACCCTCTGGCTCAGAATCACAAACCCTGATTTCCAAGGGATCAGGCTGGGAACTTGGGATGGCCAATGATGGTCTCAATTACTTGTATTTCAATGTGGATGACACAGAAATATTGTCTACGGATCACATTCAGGGCACTCATGAAGATCAGGCCATTGAAGTCAATAATTGGAACCATTTCGCTCTGGTTCGAGCAGGGAATGAACTCAGAATCTATGTGAATGGTCGCTTGGCCTCAGTCAACGCCGGTAGTGAATTCGTAGAAGTGAACCAGCAGGTTCATGGAGCGGACCCGCTTCTGCTGGGTACGGGTGCTGATATGCTCGCTTTCAATGGCTTGCTGGATGAATTTAGAGTCTGGGATGAAGCCAGAGATGAGATGTTCATTGAGCCATTTTCCGATATGAATGGAAATGGTGAATATGATGAAGAGGACGAATTCTATACTGATGTGAATGGAGATGGAACCTGGGGGGAGAGTGACTCAACCCGAATTCTCAGGGACTTTGATCGTCTCTATGACAGGATTGCCGAAGGTGAAGTGATCGAACCCCATCTTGTGGCTTGTTTCCATATGAATATTGGGTCTGGAACCACACTGATCAATGGATCAGATCACGAGCAGAATGCTAGCTTTACCGGGTCATGGTCAAGCGAACAAGCGCGCATATATCCTGTTGCATACACAGACGAGCAGGGTGCCTACCAGATCAAGAATATCAATTTTGGCTCGAACTACCTGTTCAGAGTAACTCCCACCAAGTCCTATCATGAATTTAATCCCGTTTATAGCGAGGCAACCCTGAATCAGAATGAGCCGGCAGAAACCGGCGTGGATTTCCGGGTCACCAATATGATATCGCTTTCGGGATATGTGACCAATGATGACGCTGGAACCTGTGGGGAACCCAATGTAGCAATCAAGGTTGATGGCGAACACAGAGGTCTGCGGACCGATTCAGAAGGTTATTATCTTCTGGAAGTAGAACCTGGTAGAACCGTGACTCTGCAACCCTTTAAAGGTGGTCGAGAAACCTTTCATTTCGCTCCTGAACAGATAACCTTTTTCAGCGTAATCACACCGCAGAGTCAATCATTCAGCGACCTGAAACGCCGCAATCTTATAGGAAGTGTCACCGGAGGCGCTTGTGAATATGCCCTGGGTCCTGAGGGTGTGGCAATTGTGACCTTGAACTCAACCGATGGCTGTCTGACTTTGACTCAAGCAGTTGATGCCAACGGTGAATTCGCCTTTATGGGAATCCCACCCTCTAACTATGATCTGGCCGTATCCATGAATACCAATTTGGAAGGTATTCCTGAATTATTATTGATGGATACCTACTTTAGGGCAAATGGTCAAAGCATAGATATGGAGGCTTCCTATAATTCACTGGATTCCATCTGGACCACTGATCAGGACACAATCAAATTTAACTATCGCTCAGCTATTGATTTTAGAGTAGATGGCCTGGACCTTAATAGTGTGGGTCATGTAGGCTTTGAGCAAAATATTCCAGATACCCTGGATATCACTGTTTTTGAGCAATATTATGGCGGAGAGTGTCTCATTGACTCCGGTAATGTACATATCAAGGACTGGGTCAGTGATCGGACCATCGATGGTGATGATGAATCTGATACGCTGAGCTACAATTTTGCTGGAATTCAAGATGTGGAGCATCCCGTACATGTCCGTTATGCCGTGTTGCCTGGATTACCCAACATCGCTTTTCCCCATATAAAAAATCTGGAGATTATAGTTTCCGATCCCAGTGGTATTAGGACGAAGGTTTCAACCATTCAGGCTCGTGTTCTGGGACAATATCCCCGGAGTGTCGATTTTACCACGACATCACCTCAACTTCCCTTTGTTATTTTGCGCAGACCCCCCGGCGATGGGAGTTCTGCATCATTTGCTGAGACATCTCAATCCGCTACCTCTTTTTCTTTGAGTTTTGGCTCAGAAGAAAGTACGGAAAGCAGCATTGAAGCCAAACTCGGTGTGAAGACAGAAATTAATATGGCTCCCATGGGCGTGGGAACATCCATTGATGTTGAAACCGAATACAGCATTGAGGCTGGCTTCAAAGCATCAGCAAGTCTGAATTCAAGCACATCCATGCAGTGGGTGACGACGACCACAACGGAATATACGACTGCTACTGCGGTGGAGCTTATGGGGGATAGGGGGACAATATTTGTCGGTGGAGCCCTGAACCTTCTTTGCGGACAAACAGACGTTCTGAGTATTAACGATGCTGGAAACGGCTATAGCTTGGTCTCTGAATCCCTGTTTATTCCCGATGGGTTTGCCACAACCTATATCTATAGCCGCGGCTATATCCAGGATTATCTGATCCCTGAGCTCGTAGAATTCTCAGAGAATGATCCGGAATTTCTCGACGATGTTGCTTTGTGGGAACAAATCATGCAGCATGAAGAGGATCTACGCTGGTCAACACCGAAGGAGGATAACTACAGCCTCAGCGGAGGTGGACAGTCTCTGACCAGCATTTATGAGCATGAAACAACTGAAGCACTGGTTCTAGAAGCGAATATCGAGCTGGAGACCTCCTATGCCACAAGCATGGGGTTTGAGGTTGCAGGCGCGGGTGCCAGTGGCAAATCCAAGGTTACGACATCCTTTAGTATGGGAGCCAGCCTGGGCACGTCTTCAACCAATATCACGCGCACATCTTTCACATTAATGGATGATGATCATGGTGATAAATTTACTGTGGATGTTGGAACGGATCCAGTCTATGGAACACCTGTATTCAAGGTGATCACAAGTGAATCGTCCTGTCCCTATGAAGAGTGGCGCAATGAAGCAGGTGAGGTAATATCCACCCCCAGGGATCAGCCGCAAATGAACTGGATGTCGGCGAGCTCTGTTTACGATGTTCACCCCGATGGCGTAGCACAGTTCCAGATCGGTCTTGCCAATATCGCCGATTCGTCTAGTGAAAGGACGTTTCATCTATCGTATTTGACATCAAGTAATGTCCATGGTGCCAACATTCTTATTAATGGAGAAGATGCTGATGAATCTGCACCTATTCCATTTACTCTTGGATATCCGGAAGGTGATTCAGCATTGATCACTCTCTCGCGACCAGACGGGTCGGACATCTATGATTATGAGAATATCCTGCTGAAGTTTGCACCGCCGTGTGAAACCAATTACGCTGGTGTGACCCAGGGATATACCATTTCATTTGATGCCCATTTTGCTCGACCCTGTACAGATGCTGAAATCTATCAGCCTCAGGAAAACTGGGTGGTGAATACCGTCACTGGTGACACCCTGATGGTCGTTGTTGAGAACTACGATCTGGGACAATCCTATTTTGATGAACTCCTGGTTCAGTATAGTGGTATTGATGAGGTGAGCTGGTTTCCAGTGGATACCCTCATCGCTGATACGCTGAGATTCTATGATAATTCCTATAAACAGTTGTTTTGGGATGTAGGAGCTCGCCCAGACGGTGTCTATGATATCCGTCTGCAATCCCGCTGTCTTGGAGGCTTACTTAACAATGAGATGGCAGCCGTTCGCGGTATCATTGATCGACAGATCCCCGAAATATTGGGTTCGCCAGAGCCTGTGGATGGTGTCTTGAATTTCAATGATGAGATTGCCCTGAACTTCACCGAATCCATCAATCCGGTGAGCATTTCCGATGCAGCTATCACGCTGCAGGATCTGTCAACCGATGAATTCATCACGGATTTTGAGTTGACAGTGTCTGAAGGGCGTCTGGTCATCACTCCAGGTTTACTCAATCGTTATATTGAGAATCATACATTGAGAGCCCATGTTCAGGGACATACAGATCTTTATGGGAATCCTGGTGAAGTTTATGATTGGGATTTTCTGGTGGATCGTAATCCCGTCGCCTGGAGCACCAGCGAACTATCGCATATTGCTTTCCAGGGAGAACCGGAACCCATCATGCTTGAGCTGAACAATACAGGTTCTAATGCCCAGGTTTTTCAGTTTTCTTCCACACCTACACAGAGCATTACACCCTTACCAGAATGGCTTACTATCTCTCCCATGGAGGGTACACTCAATCCCGGTGGTTCATTTGAGATCCAGATTGATGTAGCATCTGATCTGAACAATGGGGAATACTATGAAATGATCTATGCGGTCACGACTGAGGGCTATGAACCCCTTCAATTAGAAATTATTTCCATGTGTCCCTATCCGGACTGGTCTTTTGATTTCAGCGATTATGAATTCTCAATGAATGTCACTGCAAATCTCTACAATATGTCCACGTTTTCTGAGGATGTTTATGACCGAGTGGCTGCCTATGTGGGTGATGAATGCCGCGGTTGGGCTCAGTTGGAATACGTGCCTGAATTGGATGACTATCAGGCTTTTATCACTGTATTCAGTAATTCGAATAGCGGTGAAGATGTTCAATTCCATCTCTGGGATCGGACGGAATGTGCCGAGTTCTGGCAGGTTGACACAATAGTGGAATTCATTGATGGTATTTCCTATGGCTCGCCATTGGAACCCATAGCCTTGAACGCCTCAGGAGTATTGGGACAGACTCTGGACTTGAATGCCGGTTTTACCTGGATATCCTTTAACTTGCATGCCTCTGATATGAGTTTGTCGGCTATCATGGAGAATGTTGAAGCCTCACCAGGCGATCGCATTATTGGTCAGTATGGCTATGGTCAGTTCTCAGATTCGGCTGGCTGGGTCGGAACCCTCCAATACTTGGATAATTATTCGATGTACCAGATGGATCTGGAACAAGGTGACGAATTGATCCACGTGGGGTTCCCCGTTCAATCTGATGTAATGCCTATAGAGGTGGAATCAGGGTGGACCTGGATTTCCTATCTACCGGATGAGAATATCAGTGTGAACCATGCTCTCTCAGCTTTACCCAATAGCACGGACGACCTGATTAAGAATCAGAACCAGTATGCCCAGTACGTGGATGGGATTGGCTGGTTAGGGAGTCTCACCCGCATGTATCCGGGAATGGGGTACAAGCTGGAGTCCTTTGAGGGTGGATTCTTAACCTATCCCATCAGTGAAAGCATCACTCTGGCGCGCAGGACTGATTTTGTAGAACCAACTGAAATACCATGGGCTGTGGATAACCCTGAACGTTTTCAGAACAATATGACCATCACAGCTATTCTGGAAAGTGATACCCTGGGTATTAATGATCCTGAAGATGCTGTTATTGCTTATGTTGGTGATGAAGTTCGAGGTGTTGCCAGACCTGTCTACATTTCGGCTCTGAATGCATATCGTCTGTTTCTACTCATCAATGGATCTGAAGGTGATGAGATCTCACTGAAAATCTGGGATGCAGATGCGGACATCATCTATACTGCACACCAGACCTGGGATTTCACTGCAGATGCCACTCTTGGAAACCCTCTGAATCCTGAATTGCTCACTCGGGTTCCTCTGGGGATAGGTGACAAGGGCTACATTCCAGATGTGTATTCTCTGGCGCAAAACTATCCCAATCCCTTTAACCCGGAGACCACCATTGGATTCGGATTACCAGAAGATGCTAAAGTGAGCATCCAGATATATAACATGTTGGGTCAGCAGGTCAAAACGTTGACAGATGACAATATGACTGCTGGATATCGCTTCATTAAATGGACGGGAATGGATGATCATTTTCATCAGGTTCCCTCTGGCGTCTATCTGGCTGTGATGCAAACCGAATCCTTCCGAGATGTCCGGAAAATGGTTCTCTTACGTTAAGTGTTTTCTCAGGAATGAATATGTCTATAAAGATTTGGCTGAGACCTGTTACCATCCTTTTGTTGGTGAGTACAGGTCTCGGACAAATACCTGAGGATTGGGTCGTGGATGTGCATGACTTTGAGCACACCATGACATTGACAGGTCAGCTCACGATTAATGGTCTCGTCCAAACTGAGACCACGAATACAGTGGCTGCCTTTCATGGAGATGAATGTCGGGGTGTGACCGAAGCCATACAAGTCGGGGAGCAGGCGATTTATTTTCTCCTCATCTATGCAAATGGTGATCCCGATTCCCTCCAGTTTAGAGCCTGGGATGCAGAGGTGAATAATGTCATCGAGTTGGAGGAGTCCTTCGTGTTTGTTAGTGGGGCAGCTCTGGGTACTGTTGATGTACCATTCATGCTCAGTGGCACGAATTCGGTGAGTTACCTCCAGGCCAATGAAGATTCGTTTGAACAGGTAGAGGATGCTGTTGACCAGGTAGCCCTTGATCTCCTAGGGAATGATGTCTACGACCGCAGTCTGGCCATGGTTGTGACTTTCCCCATTGAACCGCTCCACGGCCTGCTGTTTGAAAATGTTGACCAAACATTTACCTATAGCAGTGAGGCAAATTTCTTTGGAGTGGATTCCTTCCAATACCTGGTTTCGCATGTCTATGGATTTGATTCAGCCTGGGTTATGATAAACGTGACGCCGGTTGATGATCCCCTCACTGATTTCCACTTGCTTACTCCCGCAGACAATAGTGTGTTTGAATCTGGTTCCAGCAGCATGCAGAGTTTCAGTTGGGAACTCCCTGTTGACTATGATGGTGATCCTATCACGTATTCTATATATGTGTATGATGGGGACGAATTGGACACATCCTATTTTTCGGGTGAAAACTCAGCCTCGGTAAATATTGAAGATTTACCGCGTGATCGCTGGCTGGATTGGCAGGTCACAGCATTTGATGGGTGGGGATGGACCATTTCGGCAGACACTTTTTCTGTCCAGATATCTAGTCTGGTAGACATTGTTCCCAATGCAAGTCTTCCTCAAAGCTTTTCCTTAAGCCAGAATTATCCCAATCCATTTAATCCAAGCACAGTCATAAATTACAGCTTGGCTGACCCCTCTGTCGTTTCATTGATTATTTATGATATGTCAGGGAAACAGGTGGTATCTCTTGTCAATACCCATCAATTAGCGGGCTATTATAATCTCAATTGGGATGGTACCAGTGACACTGGAAACCAGGTAAGTACAGGGATGTATTTGTGTCGATTACAGGCTGGATCATTTAACCATACTGTTAGAATGGTTTATCTGCAATAAAGCATCATTCAATATGAATTGAAAGCCCTGAGCATTGATTCAGGGCTTTTTTTATGATCAGAATCGACCTGTACTCCATTATTTAAATTAGACTCACCTCAAATAAAGCATCTTGATGGTCTGCTGGGTGTCACCTGTGATCAGGCGGCAAAAATAGACACCTGTACTCACCGATTGCCCCGCATGATTCAAGCCTGACCACTGCAGTTGATAATGACCCATACGCTTATATCCTTCAGCCAGGGTGACAATCTCCTGTCCGCGAATATCAAATACGGCGAGCCTGATTTTTGCATTTACGGGAATCTCATAGGAGATCGTGGTTGTGGGATTGAAGGGGTTGGGAAAATTTTGGTTCAGTCTGAACGTCTGCGAATTCAGGTGAATTCTATCTTCTTCGATGCTGCTGGGATCCAACATTTGAATTTTGACTGCATCCGCTCTGAGGACGGATCCTTGAGTGGTATTACCTACATCATGAACTTCCAGGTGAACAGGCACATCGGCAGGCAGGAAGTAAACACCCACGCTTACCCAGTCACCACTCCCGACGTTTTGATCCAGGAATACTGAATCAATTGGTGCTCCATTTAGCTTTACGATGTAGAGTGCATTATCACTTGAATTAATAGTACGGGGAACGATGTAAAATACCTCATAGTGGCTTGCATCCTCAGGTTCCAGGAGGAATGAGGCTGAGGCTCCTGAATTGAGCCAGGCGTATCTACTGGAAAGTCCCCAGGCTTCAGCGACACTGGTAAACCATTCGCCAGTTTCGCTGTAGGCATCTAGTGTCTCATTGTCCACAACGTAAAAGGGATATTGAACATTGGCGGTGATGACAATCTCCATATCGGCGTGCATGGGATCATCACTGGTTATCCTAAGGATATCCTCGAGTGGACCCAAATCCAGAGGATGGAGGGTTAGGGGAATATCTAAATCGCTCATACTTGGTATTCGGAGGGGCAGTGCGATATCAAAATTCAAATGACCCATCAGGCTTTCAAAATTTTGAATGGTCAATACTGTGGTGCCCAGATTACTGATTTTTAGATTCTGCGTCGCGGTTCGATCCAGGCTGATTTCACCGAAATTAACGGCCCCGCTGGAGAAATGTATGTCTCTCTCACGGACTCTTGCTGTGAGTTTGATGGCATCGACTGTGAGATTTGCACCTGAAATTGGCTCAGTGATGTCGCTCATTAATTCAACCACGACGTTCTGTCCCGCGTCCAGGGGAATTGTGGCAAGATAGATCCATTCATGGGCAGGCAGGGGAGTTATAAACTCTAAGGTGTCGGTTAAGGCACTTGAATGGATGACGGCTTTTACTGGGAAGGGTTGGGTGTCCGTGTCTGGAACCTGAATGAAAACATGATAAAGGGAAGCTTCCTCAATTGCTGGAGCCCAGGAAACATGCACAGGATTATTTTCATCCACTACAGATGTGCGAGCGTCAACACCCCAGACGGCATTGTCAGTATCACTCCAGGTGCCGTTGAGTTCGTTATAGCCGTTATCTTCATTGTCCATATAAATGTCATCTGGAACCAGATTGACAAATTCAGTAGCTAGATTTCCTGACGTATCCGTGGCTGCTACACCCAATTTGGCCAATTCTGAAGCAAAGGGGATGACATCTGTCATCCAGGACAAATCAGATTGCTGGATACATTCAACTTTATGATAGGTTTCATCTTTGTATTTGATAGCCACATAGGGTTGGGGCATAAAGAGGGGTTCATTTGAGTTAATTGTGTATGTACGGGAATCCTCAGCACCTTGACTTGCAATAGTGATTTCTGGAGGCGTGATATCAGCAGTTCCACGCCAGAGTTGCATGGCTTCAATGGCTGTACAATAGCGGAAATCAACATCAGGATAGAGGTCAGCTGCGGTATGCGCCGCTGCATCCATCATACCCATCTTCTCAGGGAAATCACTTTCAGGCAGGTGTGACCAGATGCAGGCAACCTGACCAGTGCCGTTACTGGCAGCTTCGAAAATAGTGTTCATGATGGTGGAATTGGCCACATGACCAAAGGAAATAGAACGAACGTTCCAGCCCGGACCATCACCATCTATCATGTAATTATCCAATGAGGGCCGAAATGGTACGAAGGTGGAGGGCGATTCTGACCAATTGTAGGTATTGTCCAGAGGTTCTTCTTCATCCACATGATTTGCAGGCCAGGCATTGTGCATGCTGTAGGGGAGGATCTCATTTAGATAATGCTGCCATTCATTGTCCATGTAGTGCCACCCGCTACGAAATGAGACGGGGAATTCATTCTCTTCCAGCAAGAATTGAGCAAGCGTCACATCAAAATCATCTCTGGATTCACCAAAAGTCAGGGATTGATTCCAGAAATACATGCCGTCTTGATCATAATCTGACCAGAAGAAAGTATGGTAATGGAGTGATAGTTCATCCCCGTTGATAACGACATTTTCGCTGTGATACTTCTTCATCAAGTACATGGTCATGATATTTGGAACGGGAAAGTTTCTGTTGGTGGCATAGCGGAAGATGTTCCCAGCCATCATCCACCAAGTCATTTTCATGGGTTGCCCATAAGAATCAACATACTGGGCGCGAAAAGCAGGATCCATGACCTCAAATGCATTCATGGAAGGATCAGTATATAGTGCCTGGTTATAGGTGCAGTGATAGCGTGAAGTGGACATCCCATCCCAGATGGCTGTGTCTGATCCTAGAACGAGATAAACGGTCGCTGCGTGAACACCAGAGACGGTGATTATTAGTATGAGAATTAGATTGAGAATGTGTTTTGATTGATGCATTTGCAAATTCCCCTTGTAATACAGTAAGTTTATAAAAAATTGAGGGGCTGTGTGACAATATCTTGAAGTTTATTCGATAAAATGGGGTGTTAACCGATGTGAGAAACTAATATCCTCAGACCAATTCCAAACAATATGATACCTCCCAGAATTTCAACCCGGGCTCCCAACCATTGATCGGCCACTTTGCCAATGCGTGTTGATACCACGGAGAGAGCTAGGGTAATGAGTCCAATGAGCAGACAGGGCAGCCAAATACTGACATTAAGCATGGAAAAACTGAGACCGGCTGCCAGAGCGTCAATACTGGTGGCTATGCTAAGGGTGATGAGTGTCCAGCCCTTGCTTGGATCGATGATCATCTTTTCTGGATGAGGTCTCAGCCCAGAGTAAATCATTCTGCCACCCACCACAGCCAGGAGAGAGAAGGCGATCCAATGATCCCACATACTGATATAATCCACCATCGTGGATCCCAAGAGATACCCAATTAGTGGCATGATAGCCTGAAACAGACCAAAGTGGAAAGCGAGACGAAAGGTGGCTCGGTAGTCATTGGCAAATCCTGCAGCAGCAGCTGCCATGGAAACTGCTGCGGCATCCATGGCCAGACCGATTGCGATGAGGATCATTTCCATAATTGACATGGCATATGATAATCATTAAAGCGGCGAATCCATCCGAATAGAAGGCAATAATCTGAGGTTGTAATCGCCCTGACTCGCTTCTACCTCATAATCCTCAATCCATTCCCAAAACACCCCAAATGTTCCATATGGAACAGGAAATGTTCCATGTGTGTTAGTCAACTAGTCAATTAAATATTAAAACAGTAATTAATAGATGGAATAATTGCTTGGGGGCGATAGTTGTCTTATATTCAGCACATACTTCATTCATATACTTCCAGCATTCATTCCTTCTGATTCGCAAATTTGGTTCAAACAAATTGAAAAGGAGGCGTTATGTACACCAAAAATTCTTACTTCAAAATCTTGGTACTCCTGGTAATGGTTATCACCACGATGACACCATTATGGGGCGAATATGATGCCGATGGGGTTGATCTCTTAGATCGTAATCCATATGGATATTGCCCTTTTGCGGTTGCTTCAGGTGACTTTGTTTATTCTGCCAATGGGACGGTGATGGAGGTTCTTGATATCCACTCCCTGCTCCCGGTAGGTGAAGTCATTTTGGAAAGTATCGTCAGCAGTCTGGCGGTTTCCGGGAATTATGTCTATATCGCCAACTGGAGCGATGGCTTCAAGGTGATCGATATTTCCAATCCCACGAATCCAACTCTGGTGGCGGAAATTGATTTTGAGGGGCAGTGCTGGGACATTTCAGTCAACGGCAACTATGCCTACGTCGGCAATAACACGGAAGGCCTGCAGATCGTCGATATCTCAAATCCGCTGTTGCCAAGCTTAGCCAGCACGTTTTTGCCAGTTGAAGTGCCTGCATTCGAATATACGCAGGTCATTGATACCATCGCCTATGCTGCAACTCAGCAGGGCCTGTATATTCTTGATGTAAGTGATCCCACAGCACCAGTGCAACTAGGATATTCTCCTTCAGAGAATGGTGCTTGGTCTGTGACCGTAGTGGATACCATTGCCTTTCTGCCAAAGAATGCAGATGGAATACGACTCGTAAATGTAGCAGATCCCACTAATCCAATTGAACTGGGATATTTCCCAACACCGGGGGCGGCTTTTTGGGTGGAAGTTGTAGACACAATTGCCTATGTCGCCGAAAGATTTTCAGGGATTCAGATTCTTGATATTTCTGATCTCACGGCACCAGATTCCATTGGGATGGTTGAAATGGATTATGCCGATGCTGTCAATATTCAAGGAGACAGTCTGTATATAGCCTCCTCAAGCTGGGGTGTGAAGATGTTTGATATTAGCGATCCACTATCTCCCGTTCTATTAAACGAAAATCCTGGGGGTGGCTATGCTGTGGATGTTTATGCATCCGAAACCAACACATACATTGCCCTTCGAGGGCTGGGTGTAGGAATCTTTAGCTATAATGAAGCCTCCGAACCCGAAATGATCGGCCTGATTGAAATGGATAATCCCAATCGTGTGAACGGATCTGGGGACTATCTGTATGTCATTGAAGACCCCAATATCCACATCATTGATGTCAGCGATCCCGTCAACCCGCAAATTTTATCAACCTGGTACGAAGGAGCAGCATTGACTTCCTGTGCCATTGGAAACCTGCTGTATGTTGGTGGTCATCCAGATATTCAGATCCTGGATATCAGCGATCCCTCAAATCCAATATTGCTTGGTGAATTGGATGGCTTACCCTGGGTGCCCTTTGACATCAAAGTCCAGGGAGCACTGGCCTATGTCGTGAACCGAGGGGGTGGTTTCTGGATCATCGATGTTCGCGATCCCACTTCACCGGAGGTAGTGAGCGGATTGGAAATATTCGACTATGCCTGGCGTCTGGATATTGCTGGTCAATATGTCTATATCGCAGACCGTTATAGCGGTCAGCTCAGGATTATCGATGTCAGCAATCCAAGCATCCCATGGGAAACATCAGGACTAAACATTGGTCCGTCGCTGCGGGATGTTGCCAGCTCAGGGCGATATGCATACTGTCTGGATGCCTGGAATGGTGTGAGAATCATTGATTGTGCCGATCCGCACAATCCAGGGGAAGTGGGTTATTTCAACACAGGTGGTTATGCGCAAGCAATCCATGCAATCGATGGCCAACTGTATGTTGCTGATGGTGGTGGTGGCTTTTATAAGTTGCAGACTGAATTAAAGATAGCTGTTTTTACTGTGAACTCAACCGGTGACGGGATGGATGCCATTCCCGGGGATGGTATCTGCGATGATGGTACGGGAGATTGTACTTTACGCGCAGCAATCAATGAATCCAATGTTACGCCGGGATACAACAAAATCGCTTTTGATATAGAAGGTACGGGCCCCCATAGAATACAGCCGGCTACAGCCTATCCGCCAATCATAGATCCCGTAATAATTGATGCAACTACTGAACCGGACTATTCTGGATCACCCCTTGTTGAGATTGATGGTACAAATGTATCGACCTATGAACCTGCATTTCAACTATTAGGAGGGAGCACTACCATAAAAGGATTTGTACTCAACTCCTTCATAGATCTAGGAATTAACAATCTGGAGGGGGGATCCAATGTGATCCAGGGAAACTATATTGGTACTGATATTCCTGGTACAGGAGCACGGGGGAATGGTATGGGTGGAGTCGGTGTTTCCACATCATTCAATATGATCGGGGGGACGGAGCCAGGTGCTGGCAATCTGATTTCAGGGAATGGGGAGATGGGGATATTCATCGGAGGTACTGAGGCTGA
>Ga0307992_1000903_pt1 | contig 18013 bp, 12 predicted proteins | sample EllFjometagen133_FD_203162 | JGI IMG/M metagenome (GOLD analysis project Ga0307992, IMG submission 203162) | Marine microbial communities from Ellis Fjord, Antarctic Ocean - #133 | ecosystem: Environmental > Aquatic > Marine > Unclassified | place: Southern Ocean | collected 2014-10-08
TTTAAACCGGCACTTTTTGTTATCTTTCTAGCTCTTGCTATAGAATTACCCATCTATCGTATATTGAAAAATTCTATTCGCAGGGTACGTCCTTTCAATGCTCATGATGAGGTTGAAAATATGGTTTATCCTCTTGATGAATTTTCATTTCCTTCGGGACATACTTCAGTCGCTTTTATGGTTGCCATGATCATTGCACATTTTACTCCTTTTCTTGCTATACCGCTGTTCATCTTTGCATTTCTTGTCGGAATAGCAAGAATTTACCTGGGTGTTCATTATCCTTCCGATATCATTGGGGGAGCTATCTATGGAACGGGAATGGCTCAAATTTCAATACTTATTGTTGAAAAATTAATACTTAAATAAACAAATTCAGAAGAGACATCATATCCCAAACTCTTGATTTAATTAAAAAACATTATGCATATTTACGCGATATATGTAATTTATGCTCAAATTTGGAACTTTTATTTATATGCAGCGATCAAATGGCATGAAAAAAATATCTTACTTCATAATACTGGCCCTACTTCCTTTGGTGCTGATGTCTGCACAGGAAAATTTCTTTGCTAAATTTGGTGCTAATATAACGGCTTATTTTAATACTTTTTATAACGCAAAAGTTTATTTTAATGATGCTCAGGATGCATATGATAATGAAGAAGATAAAAATCAACTTAGCGTACAATCACGAACTGCATTAAATAAAGCGGCTACTCAAGCAGAGCTGGTCATCAAAAAATTTCCCAACTCATCATATGTTGATGATGCCATGTTCTTCAAAAGTGTATGTCAATTTCAACTGTCCCGGTATCAACGCGCATTAAAACAATTGGAAGAACTGACACTTCAATATCCAGGTAGTCCTTATTATTTTGAAGCTAAACTTTGGATCTCAAAATGTTACTTTCAAATGGATAAAAAAACCATTGCTTACGATTTGATAGAGCAATTTTTGTCAAATACAAGCAACAGGACCTATTTTTCCGATGCCTATAGTCTAATGGCTTATCTTGCCTTACAAGAAGAAGATAAGGGAAAAGCTTTAAATGCATTTTTGCAAGCTGCGGATAAAGCTTCAGATAAAGAGCCACGCTGTAATATGTATCTTGAAGCGGTTGAGCTCTTGGTCGAAAATGAAAGATACGAAGAAGCTTTAAAATATACGGACCGTGCAAACAGGAATATTAAATTTGATGAACAACGTGCTCGTGTTCAAATAGCTTATATCCGTATTTATCGACTGATGGAAAACGATAAGAAAGCAAATGAATTTATTGTAGATGCTTTGAAAGATGCCCGAATTGCAAAATACTGGGGTGACATTATTTATGAGCAAGCGAGTATTTATTTTAGTGATAATAAAATTTCAGATGCTGTTTCAAGGTTAAGATATATTGTAAACGATCCTGAAAAGATTTACCGTAATAACCGAGATTCAAAAGCATGGGCGCGTGCTTCATACCGTTTGGGAAAATATTACATCCATGAAGTGGATGACATTGATTCTTGTGAATTTTTCTTCAAAAAAGCACAAACCAAGCGTAAACAATGTGAAGAAGGCGAGCTGGCAAACGATTATTTGATTACGATAAAACAATTGAAAAAGATCAATAAAGATATCGCAATAATCGTTAATAAAGCACCTCAGTTAAAAGACAGCGCCTGGGTGTATTATGAAAATTTTGCTGATTCTGCATCAGCTGAAAAAACATCTCGCGATATGTTTCTTGCTGATACCCTAACTTTAGACAGTTTGCATGTAGATTCACTAAAAAACTTAGCCAAAAGAGACTATTATAAATTTGAAAAAATTCTTACGGGATATCTCAAAAACGGTAACGATTATGTCGGGCAGCTTTTTAGTCTTGCTGGTCTCTTTCTTTTTGACCTAAATATGCCGGATACCGCACTGGATATTTACGAGAGTATTGAAAATGAATACTATTTTACAACATCAGTCCCTCAAGCTCTCTATTCGCAATCATATGTCTGGGAACATGAATTAAACAATAAAACTAAAGCTGATAGCATTAAACAAGAATTAACGGAAAAATTCCCCGTATCCGAGTTAAGCAATTACATATTAGATCGTGTACCTCAAGATTCAATATTATATTACGAGAATCAGGAAAAAATATTCGAGATCGAAAGAGAGTATATTGATGCGGGCTTGTTTGATGAAGCCATTATGGCATTAAAGTTATTGTTGAATTCCGATGATCTTGATAATAAAAATCACGCATTTATAGCTTATAAAATTGCATGGTTGTATGATTATGAATTGAGCTTTGGAGAGAATACACAGGATAGTACTTTACGTTATTATCATATTGTAAATTCTCGGCATCCGGGTACACCGCTTGCAAGCAAAAGCACATTACGTATTTCAGCTATAGAAACAAATATTAGTGATTATCTTGCATTCCTTGCGGGCGATAGCTTAAAAACCAATGATGTCAATCTTGATTCAAGCTTTTTTGCCAGCCAGGATGAAGAAGATGACATGTCTGAAAGAACACCTCACCCTATATCGCTTCGTTTGAAAAGCCCAGGAAAGCCACGACCGATAAGGCTCTAGGAGCCAAGATAAAAGAATAAAGTAAAAAGTAAAAGTTGGGGCTCAATATATTGAGCCTTTTTCTTTTTGGCATAAATTTAATTAAACAATCGAAGAATCTATTCATGTTACAAAAAAATATCTAGTCATCCTGAACTTGCTCGCCATGGCGAAGCCAAAGGCGTAGCATGGTTTCAGGACCTCTCTGTAAATGCGATTCATTAAATTTTATTTATGGTCTCTATAAAGATTTTGAACTATTTTTCACGCCTCACGTCTTACGCTTTACGCCTTACGTCTTACGTCTCACGTCTTCATATTTCCGGCAGATTGATCGGTTCTTTCATTTTCTTCTGTGCTATCCACAATGCAATAATGATCAAAGCAGTTCCGGCAATTACATTCCATTGGAAAATCTCATATCCAAAGAGAATGGAAATAATGATCGTTGCCGGGGGATGAGTGGAGATGATCAGACCTGTTTGGGTGGGTTCGATCCGTTTGAGTATTGCAAAATAATTGAGATACACCATTCCGCTGCTAAAAACACCCAAATAAGCAATACTTAGCCATCCTTTCCATGTCACAGTTTGAAGATCAGCTTGAATAAAACGATATACCCCCCAAGGTGCATATAGAAGTGCCGCTCCGATGATTAGCATGAATGATAATTGCAGTGCGCCATACTTATGAACGAAAGGTTTAGAAAAGGCGGTGTAGACGGCCCAGCATATCATAGCAAGAAAGATCAGACCGTCGCCAAGCAATACTTCTGAATTTAATATCAGGATATTTTTACCCAACACAATGCCGACTCCAATAAAACTCAATATGGAAGCAATGACGATTTGCTTGGAAGCGATTTTGGCCTTACGGATAATGTCGATTAAAATGATGACAATAGGTGTTAAAGCGTAGATCATCGGGGGGTGACTGGGGACAGTAAATTTCAGTGCCTGGGCAAAAAGGATCTGGTTACAGAACATCCCCATGAACATAAGAAAAAAGAGGATTTTAAAATCTGCCCATTCAAAGCGTAATTTTGTTTTTTTTACTAAGATTATAGAGCCCAAAGCCAATATTCCGATCATATAGCGTAAAAATGAAATGACAAAAGGATCGATCTCCATCGCGGCTTGTCTTGCCGCAATATTTGTAAATGCGATAAGGACAGCTTGAAAAAATATCAGGAGAAGTGTAAATCCCTTATGATCTTTCATTGTTTATTTCCACCATAGCCATTGAATATTTAATCCGGCATAAAAGGTATTGCCGACTTTTAAATCTGATGAACCGTAAATTCCTTCGTATAAATGCCAATCCATGTTTTTACTTGCTTTGATCGGTGTTGATAAATTCAGAGAAATACTGAAAGTACTTATATGCGCAATTAACTTTAAATTTATTTTCCAGTCGCCGACCCTATCTACTTCGGATGGGGCATAATATCTCATGGTAATGGGGTCAAAATTTACACTATCCGGGTCATCATGAATTATATATTTAGCATTTATATCACCATCTAATAATAATTTTCCTTCTGCTAAGCCTGCATGAAAAATAAAACCGCTAGAAAAGGCTGCTACCTCCGGATGATAGAAATAGTGGACAGAATTAAAATTATCATGATAGTTCCCACTAAGATATAATTCAACTTTTTGTAAATATAAATGATATTCAGCATGAGTATTTAACATATAAAAATTTTCCGGAATATAGATGGGACCTTGATTATTGCTTGCTTGAATACCGGTATTGTCATATGTAAATTCTACTTCAACTTTTAGTTTATGACGTTCTCCCTGATAATCGACACCTGATTTTATTCCATAATAGGGGTATCCGGGTTGACGAAGAATAAAAATGGGATTTCGTACTTTAGCATAGGTTTCCAAGAAAAACGGACCGGGATGTAATTTAAGCTGTGCAATGGGGAAGAATTTATTTGGTGAAATTCTCATTGCAAGATGCATCATGAAAATCCCTTTAGTATATTTTAAGCCGGGTCTAAATACGATCATTGTATTTTGTATATCATCATTTTGAAAATATTGGTGTTCAAATTTTGCATAAAGTTGAAATGGTTGCGATATCATGTACCCCAATTGTAAGAATTCATGATTGGCGTCATAATGACGCTGTGTGTCAATAATTGCTTCTTCCTGTTCTATAATTTGGAAATCAAGTCCACCCGAAAGCTTTAGTTTTTTTGCCAGCTGATAATTAAAATTCAAGGCATTACTGTTTATATAATGATAGCTAGTAGCATTATTTAATTTTAGTGTCTGTGTATTGTCAGTATGGAACGCGTTAAACGTACCTTTCTTAAATTGATAATCAAAAACAATATCTGTACGTTTGGTTGGATTGGGACCATTGTACATAACAAAATTCATGCCCACGCTCCAACGTTGCGGAAATGAATACGGGATATATTGTGCGACGATGAGGCTTGAGAGATCTGTCCCACCAAAGTCAATAATTTGATCCCAGCTTCCAAAAGTCTTTGAAGAATCTTCGTAGATAGGATGCAAAATCAATGGATCCGGTGTTATCCATGACAGTGGATATGTCATGCCTAAAACCCGTTCGGCAGGATTGAATACAGTATATTTGTTCCAGCTATCCGTTCCCAGTTCGTATGCACCAAGAAAACTTAAAGCCAACAAAGTTATGGTCATTATGCGTTTCATGCATTTTTCTCCAGATAATGTGGGTAATTTTTACTTACGTAGCGCAGAATAATTGTGATCAGGACTGAAAAACTGATGGTATTAGCTATCATATTAATCAGATAAAAAGGTATTCCGCTGACAATTGAGGCAATGGTTTGTTCAAAAGTAAAACCGGAAGGAATTGTAAAGAAGATCGTTGTGATCACATTATAACTTATTGTCAGAAAAAGACCTGCGAGTCCGAACAAGAAAGCTGCAAGGCCGGGTTTAGCCTCTATAATTCGGGGAATAAAGCTTCTATATGAAGCACCTGTCAAGGCAATGATGGCAAAGGATATCAGTTGAGCTATCAAAAGCATAGGGAAAGCCAAACTAGAGCCAAAAGGGTTGGCGATACTGAAAACCGTTTCACCGATCAGCGCTACGAACAGGCCTCGTTTCCATCCGAGAAGTAAGCCGGATAGAAATGCAATAGCAGTTATGTACTCTAAGTTAGGTATATAAGCGAAGGCATAAGCAAGTCCAAGAAAGAGAGCAAGAAATATGCCTGTTTCCGCGATCTTACGATTTTTTTTCAGCGTTTGCTTTGTCTTGTTTTGCGGAGAGTTCATTAATATCCTTCTGTGATTTATAAAGAGGTACGCGGAAATAGTTTTTAACAGAGGTCCATTCGCCGTCATCCAGTTCTTGGTTGATGGCAGTCTTCATCATATCCATACGTGCATCCAATTCGTCAAGGTAGTGAATCAGTAATGCTTCCGGGAAAACCGGTTTCTTGGGAGATTGATTTTCATACTCTCCTTGATGTGACAGTAGGATATGTTTAAGCTTTAATGCGAGATCCGCAGGAAATTCAGGAATAGTTGCGATAACCTTATCTACCATATTATATCCCATCACAACATGACCCAGAAAATTACCTTCATCGGTATATAGATTATTGGGGTATCCGCTGAGTTCATCCAATTTGCCAATATCGTGCAGTAATATTCCCGCGATTACAAGTTCCTGATCCAATTTATATTGCTTGGCAGCATGAATACCAAGGTTCAGCATATAGACCGTGTGCTCCAGGAACCCCCCCATTGTGGCATGATGCAGGCGCAAAGAGGCAGGATGTTTTAGTATTTTGGCCCGATTATCAACGATTAGCAACTGTAAAAGGGCTAATATGTGAGGATTATTCATTTTATCAATTGTTTTTTCGATAAATCGCCATAATTTCTCTGAATTTTTCTCTGATTTTGGTAAAATCAGCTCCCATGAGAAGCCTTTTGAGGAAAAATCTTCTTCATTAACGGGTACGATGCGCTTAATGTTGAGTTGACGGTTTCCCCGATACTCTTCAACAATAGCACGGACACCTACGGGTGCGCCGGTTTCGATCATTGGCTCGATTTCACCCGCATGTTCCCAAATCTTACCGATTATAGTCCCTGAACGGTCAGATAGAATTACATCCAAATAAGGTTTTCCATCCCGTGTTAATCTCAGGTGTTTTTCCTTTAAAAGCAGATAAGCACGGACTTCTTGGTTCGCTTTGAAGCTCCGTACAGTAGATAATGGTATGTTCTTTTTCATATTTGTCCCCCGTTATTAATGAAAATGTATAAAAAAAACTTTGCATTTAGAAGAAAGTATTTTAATTTCGCTCAAACTAAGCAAGAAAAGAGAAAATATCATAAGGAATAGTATGAATAAAGTTACTATTGGGCGGTTGGTTTTAATAACATTGATTATGTCATTTGGTTTTTCGATGCTTTTTGCCGGGAAGTGAATCTATGATGGTGGTTTTAAAGTAGTCGAAAAGTAAATAAAGACAATAATAAAAGGGCTGAGAACAGCCCTTTTTTTAATGAATAAGTATTTGTGGATCAGAATAGGAAGTTTTCGACTAATTTGCCGATATTCCCAACATTCGTCAGAGTATAGATTACTTGCGTGCCGTTTCTTTTCCCTTTGATAATACCAACGGCTTTCATTTTAGCCAAATGCTGAGAAACAGTGGCTTGAGGGATATCCAAGCAAGTTGTCATTTTCCCGACATTTGATGGACCTTCTTTAGCAAGTCCGCGCAAGATACATAGGCGAACAGGATGAGCGATCGCTTTTAATATCTCAGCTTTCTGTTCAAACTTTTCGTAGTCTTTGCTAGGCATATGCACCCTTTCGTTATAATGTTATTTGCCAATATATATATTTTATATACTGATGTCAAGCATATTAGATAATAATGCTTATTTACTAAGTTAAGAATATATGTTAGATGTTTAATAAAAAAATGTTATATTTATTTTGTAATATTTAAGAGGTTCGTTTATGAAAAAGAATACATTGCTCTATGTAGTAGCCATTTTAGCTGTGATAGGAATAATATATAGTATATTTGCTTTTGATAAGGCTTTTCCTATCGTAAATGTCAAGATCACAGCAGATAAAAGTGATATTTCACATAAGTCAGATTCATTGACGACACACTATGCGTTAATGGATTCCAATTATCAAACGGTTGTTGGTTTCGATACCGATTCACGTTTTAAAAATTATGTTGAACTTGAAGGGGGCGGTGTAGAGGTCTTTCAAGATGTTGTAAATACTGGTGTTTATCATCCTTACACTTGGGCTGTACGCCAATATAACATTAATAAGATCAAAGAATGTGAATATGTTTTTTCACCCCACGGTGAATTTCTGGGTTTCAAAGTTACCTTGCCCGACAGTCTTTCGGGTGTAAATATTAGTGAACCAAATATTGAAGAAATTCTTAATGCAAGAAACGGAAAAGAAGCTTTAATGCCGGATTTTTCGCTGTATACCTTGATCGAAGAAAGTTCAGAAGTGAAAGAAGGTGGACGACGTGACCATATTTTTACTTATGAACTGAAAGATGCAGGTGTTGGTGAGGCCTTATATCGCTTTAAAATAGGGGTCAGCGGTGATGAATTGACTATGGCCATGCCTGTAGTGAAAATTCCTGATACCTTTGATCAGCGATATGAAGAAATGCGCTCTGCCAATACCACGATATCATTTGTGGGGCAAGCTATCATGCTATTGCTTTACGGGGTTTTCGGAGTTGGTTTGGCACTCTTTTTCATGATTCGGAAACGGACATTGATATGGAAATCGCCTCTAAAGTGGGCAATTGCGATCGGTTTAGGCATATTTCTTGCTTATCTCACAACCATCACCCTTTCATGGTTCCAATATGATACGTCTTTATCATCGGGTCAATTTCTTTTTCAACAGGTATTATTTGCCCTGTTAAATGGACTTATGATCGCAGTGATCTTTTTTATATCTGCCACAGCCGCAGAGGGTTTGGATCGCCAAGCATTTCCCGGACATATTCAATTTTGGCGTTCTTGGTCGCCCACGGTGGGGGCATCTAAAGAGATCATGCGTGAAACTGTATTTGGGTATCTCTGGGCATTTTTTATGATCGGGTTTATAACATTTTTCTATTGGATCACCAATAATGTTTTTAATTGGTGGAGTCCGGCAGAAAACATGGTAGATCCCAATGTACTTGCTTTACCCTTACCTTGGCTCCTACCTGCAGCACAGTCGCTTCAAGCTGGATTTTGGGAAGAAACTTTATTCCGCGCCATTCCACTTGCCGGTGCGGTGCTGATCGGAAAGAATTTCAAACGCAAAGGTGTTTGGATCGCTATAGCCCTTGTTGTTCAGGCTGCGATCTTTGGCTCAATGCATGCCAATTATGCTCAACAACCTGCGTATGCCAGAATCATTGAAATGCTCATCCCGTTTGTTATATATGGATTGATCTACATGAAATGGGGACTGTTGCCGGTGGTCATTTCACATTTTGTTTATGATATTATTCTTATGTCCATGCCGATCTTCCTGCTTTCGGCACCCGGTATATGGGTTCATCGTTTACTGGCTATTCTTGCCATGCTGGTTCCCGTTCTCATTGTAAGCTATCGGCGTATTAAAGCCGGAGCCTGGTATGAGGTCAAAGATACTGACCTGAATTCAGGTTATATTGTTCCAAAACCAACAAAGAAAGCAAAAGACAAACAGGAATTAAGTTCTATTGCTACGCTACATCGTGAACTCCCCATTATTATTGCCATTCTCCTGATAGTTGTCGGTTCGGCTTTATGGATCATTATGACCCCCTTTGAACAAGATGTTCCCAAATTGAGAATAGATCGGGAACAGGCAATTGAAATCAGCGATACATTTATTGCCGAGAATTATTCCGGAACTGATTCACTCAATTTTAAACCTTATGTTCGGGTAGTAGGTGGAGTAACCCGTGGCAGTCGCTTTGTCTGGGAAAACGGTAATAAGCAAGTATTTCGCGAATTATTCGGATCTGTTCTATCTACAAACTATTATATCGTGACCTATAAGACATTTAAGGGTGATGTCGTTACCCGATCTGAAACCATTGATATCAAAGTTGGCCGGGAGGGTGAAATTCTTGGCTGGTTACATAACGTTCCCGAACCCAGACCGGGTGTAACGCTTGAAGAAAGTGAAGCAAAGTTGATAGCAGAAAATGCTATTGAGGCTTATTTCGGTAAAGATATTGATGAACTGGAAGTTGTAAAAGTAACACCTGAAAAACGCAAGGCACGAACAGATTGGTCAATTATTTACCGTGATGTGGACACCGGACTGAGTGAAGGTGATATTCGCTATGTTGCCACGATCAGCGGTAATGAATTGAGCGGGCTGAAGACCACAATTCATACAACCGAAACTTGGGATCGCACGCAAAAGAAAGCCGGGCTATTACGGGGAATTCTATTTGCCATATCAAAGGTTATACAATTTGGTATGATAATTACCGTATTGATCCTGGGTATTATCGCATGGACAAAAAAACACTTCAATGTTAAATTATTTTTATATTTCCTTGCCGGATTTGCGTTAATAACCTTATTGCAGGGCATTTTGATGAGCAATACCATCATGGGGCAGTATCCTACATCGGAACCTTACTCGAATTTGATGCTCATGTTGATTATTTCGCTCTTGCTGGGCAGTGGCTTTTCTGCATTTTTATACGCCATCCCTATTGGTTATATGGCTCGAATTCCTTTGCATATTCAACGAAATGAAAATGTGATCGGTGTTAAAGGTATTGGATTGGGCTTGCTCTTTGCGGGTGTGATCGCCTTTGCACAGGGAAATATTTTCAAAGAATCAGCGGTTATTATACCCCTGATCGATCTGGAATCCGCCTCCCCAATTCTATCTTCTTTACTATCGGCTGTAGAAGAGTATTTTATTACTTTTGTTCGCTTAATGGTTCCATTCATTTTGATTGATCGTTTAAGCTCTGGTTGGAAGAAAAAGAAAATCATTTCACTTGTATTACTCTTCCTTGCGGGATTTGCGTATGTAGGTAAACTGTCAGTAGGATGGTGGTTGCTGGGAGGAAGCGTAAGCGGGTTATTAATGATCGTATTGTATCTTTGGGTATTGCGGTTTAATATGATCTATATTCCTATTATGGCGGCTACGATCATAATCCTTGACCTGATACAGTATCTGTTGGTTGATCCTGCTGTATTAACAATATTCCATATTGTAATTACTGCTATTGTGACAGTTCTACTCGCCGTATTCACTGTATGGGGAATGCATAGATTAAGATTACTGCAGCCAAAGAAGAAGTCGAAAGTGGAAGCGTCGAATAGTTAAAAAGATTAATAATGAAAGTAGAGTCGCGCTCAGGCGGCTCTACTTTTTAGAAACCTTAAACTTTAAATCTTAAACCATTCCGGAACCTTTTCCATTGTATTTTATTTGAATAACACATAGTTTTTATACAATGCAGAAAATCAAGAAAACATATATAATCATCTCAATCATTCTACTTGTCTTATCGAGTGGGCTTATGGCTCAACGAATGGATAAAAAATGGAAGATCGGTCCGGAATATAAGATCGACTATGTTGTCAAGCCTTCAACGGAGTTAGGAAAAGGGGAGTTGAGTATCATGCTGAGCGTACCTTATGACGAGATCCATTTTGTGAAACAAAATTCACAGTTCAAAGGACGTTTTGATATATCTATCATGATATTTGAGGGAAAAGAGAAACGGGTAAGTGAAAGTTGGATAGAAAAACTGACGGTCGATGAGTTTAAATTGACCAATTCTCGAAAAAAAACAATTGAGATGCAGAAAAAATATGTTCTTGCACCGGGTAAATATAGACTTGAAGTACTCATTACGGATCTGAAAACACAGAACCGCCGCAAACAAGTAAATGATATCGACATGAGCAAGCTGAGCAAGGGTCCTTGGATGATGGGTGATCTGTATTTTATGAAGGATTCTTCAGCTGTAAAGGGATCGGACAACATGCCTGAAGCTATTTATGTAGGTTTCTCAGCATCAGGCGTTAAGGGAAAATATCCTTTTTCCTATATCCTCCAATCTCGCGATAAGACATTTAAACAAGGGAAATTCGAGATAGAACTGGTAAAAGAAAGACACGAATATATTTTCCCGGTTCGAACGGCGGACTTGAACTATAATCAATATTTTCTAACCTTGATGACTGTGATCGACAGCATAGAATATAAACGCAGTATTCCACTTAGAGTACAATGGAGTGGGACAAGTTCACTTATTCCAAATCTTGAGGAAGCCATAGAACAAATGCGCTATCTCTCTCATACGGGATATTTTCCCTCGCGGACTTATAAAAAAATGATGAATGCGGAAGGGAAAGAACAAAAAGATTTCTTTACCGAAACCTGGAAAAATATTGATCCGACACCTCATACCGAGAACAATGAATTAATGAACGAATATTACTATCGGGTCCATGTGGCGAATCAGCGTTTTTCGGGACATAGGGAAGGCTGGCGTTCAGATCGAGGAATGATCTATGTTATTTATGGTGATCCGGATGCTGTAGAAGAACATCACATGGAGATTAACACAAAACCTTATATGATATGGTACTATTATTCTGTTAACCGAAGTTTTATCTTTGTTGACAACACCGGTTTTGGAGATTACCAATTATCCGAACCTTTAAGCGAGTATTGATGGACAGATTTAGAAAGAAAATCGACAAAGTAGATGAGCAGTTGGTCAAATTATTAGATGAACGCATGGGGCTGGCTTTCGAATTAGGAAAATTAAAGAAATCCGGAGGTCGTGGTGTGTTTGATGCCAATCGCGAAGAGGAAGTTTTCAATAAACTTCAAGATTTGCCAAAACAAACTATTCGGGACGATGAAATAAAAGAACTATACGAACAGATCATTCGAATATCCCGTTTGCATGGCGAGCGGGGAATGCGCTGATCTGACTCATGTTTAATATTGATCTGACAGCTTCAAAGATTGTATGGGTGCTTGTTGTACTACTTGCTTTCTATACTATCTATTGGCTTATCCGAAGCCTAAAAGATCCCTACTATCCTTCCGTAATAAGAATTATTCTTGCTATTTTGCGTACTGCAGCGATCGTGATTTTCATTATTATTTTTCTCGATATTAAAATTACTCATATTCACGATCGTCAAGTTGAACCCGAGATTGCATTTTTATGGGATTTGTCTCAAAGCATGAACGCGCAAGAAAACGAAGTTTATAAAGTATCGGATATTCTGCGTAAAGCATCATATCGTGCCATCGATCGTCAAACATATATTTCTCATATTACAGATATGCAGGATTCCAAAATCGTTACCGAAACTCAATTGAAAGCACTATCTCTAAATGAAGCGATATCCGATAATGGGATATTACTGAGATTTGCCGAACAACAGGCTCGATTCAGCGAATTGATACTTATCTCCGATGGTCGATCCTATATTGGAGAAGATTTGGAGTCTATTTGGCTGTCAGATAAACTTGTCTTACATACAGTTGGAGTAGGTAGTGTTCCGGAGGTAGAATTGCTGGAGTTGAGATCGGTTAATTTTCCCGATCATGTTTTACAGGGAGATTCTATCGCTTTAAGTTGGGCTTTGGAAAATCCTTCTGAGGAAAGCATAAAGACGAAATTGATTATTAAAAAAGATGATGAAGATGTTTTTAAGCAAGAAGTTGATATTCCTGCGCAACAAATGATGGTCTATAAGCATACTTTTGCTTCGCTACCTAAAGGATCATCCACATGGAAATGGTCTCTTGAAGAAAATAATGAACAAATTAAAATAGGATCTGAAAACTTATTTGTACATCCTTCGGCCATTCGTGTTGTGATCCATGCTGATCCACCGGATCAGGATATTGCAATGATCTCGACAATATTATCAAATGTTAAGCGTATAGAAATTTTCAAAGACAAAGACTGGAGAATTGCGTTTCCGGGTGAAAAACCGGACCTTTTGATCCAAACATGGCATCCGGATACTGAAGCAAAAATATATCAGGATATTCCTTCCATACTTTTCTATCGGGACTTAAAAGACAGCTACATTACAAGCGGTGAACTTTTACCTGGTGGATTGCAACCCTATTTATACTTTGACCCCGACCCTGTTACAAATGCTCGATATTGGAAAATCTTGCCGCCTATTCAGGTAGCAAATTATAAGGGCGAGGGATCTGTTGTTTTGAAAACAGGTATGGGAAGAGCGGTCATTCTTGAAAATGTAGAAGAACACAGTTTGATCATTGCGGCTTCAGGACTTTGGCGTTGGAATCTTGCCGGCTTTGAAAAAAACTGGGATGGCATTTACACACATCTGATCAAAGGAATGGTGGATGATCTAATACGACGAGATGAAAAAAACTATATCGCTCTTGATGAAAAGATCTACTCCGGAATTGCCTACAAGCCCATTAATCTAAGAGTAGAACAATATAATCTTGAGTTACTTGATCGAAATGAGATAAGTTTGTATGTAAGCTTAATGGATAGCAGCTATGAGGAGATTCATCGCAAAGAATTGGATATCCTGATAGATAATATTACATCATTTACTCTCAAAGAAGCCGGGGAGTATTATGTCAAAGCGGAGGTATTTACCCACGGTGTGCTTCTGGAAAGTGATACGGCAATGATCATGATCGAAGAAAACAATATGGAAAATCTTCTAACAGGCTGTGATATCGAGACCTTAAAACAGCTGGCTGAACGTCATGGTGGAACGTATGTGCATATCAGTGATCTTGATAGTCTTCAACAGATTATTTCCACCGATAAAAAATGGGAACAGGTATCACGGATGTTTGTTGCACGAAGATCATATATACTTTATGTCCTGATGTTTTTAATGCTTTGCGCGGATTGGGTATTGAGGAAGCGGAATGGGGGAATGTAAAAGCAGTAAGCAGTAGGCAGTAAGCAGTAGGCAGTAAGCAGTAAGCAGTAGGCAGTAAGCAGTAAGCAGTAAGCAGTAGGCAGTAAGCAGTAGGCAGTAAGCAGTAAGCAGTAGGCAGTAAGCAGTAAGCAGTAAGCAGTAAGCAGTAAGCAGTAAGCAGTAGGCAGTAAGCAGTAAGCAGTAGGCAGTAGGCAGTAGGCAGTAAGCAGTAAGCAGTAAACAGTAAGCGGTAAGCGGTAAACAGTAAACAGTAAACAGTAAGCAGTAAGCAGTAGGCAGTAGGCAGTAAGCAGTAAGCAGTAAGCAGAAAAAAATATGTATGCATTTGTAGAGAACGGTCGCGACCGTTCTTTTGATTTATTTTTAAATTGATTGAATATTTTATCCAAATGATTAAATTCCCATGTCGTTAATAATATAACTAATGTGGATGTCATGAACAGAAGATTAACTACAATATTATTTCTTTCACTATTAGGCATTTTCTTTTTTGAAGTTTCTTGCACGCAAGAAATTCAAACTATCGGATTTGATGATCTGAGAGTGATCTCGTCGATGGAAGATGATTCAATTTCAGTGATTTTTCAAAGAGCCGATAAATTGACATCCGATGAGAAAATTACCGTTCGTTTGAGGCAAGCGGATAATAAAGGTGTTTTGAGATATAAAGATCCCACGTGTACCAAAGATGAAGATGGCAATTATATTCTACGTCTTGCCTTAGAGCACCGCTTGCTTTGGAGCCTGGATGATCCACGTTTATATGATCTGGAACTTCAGATAGAGAATAAATTATGTGGCATTGTATACCACGGGTCATGTCGTTTTGGTATTCGTTCTCTTGAAACCAAGCATGGCAAATTTTATCTTAACGGATTACCTTTTTATGTTCGTGCTTACGGAGGCGAGGGTGGTTGCGGTTGTGATGATCTGTCTAAAGATGCTATTCGTAAACGCTTGACACAAGCAAAGAATTACGGTTTTAATGCCGTTCGTCATCATACTCATATTCCCAAAGAAAATTATATGAAAATCGCTGATGAGATTGGCATCTTGGTCCAAATGGAGATCGGGGGTAATCAGATCGGTGATGAAGTTCATAGTGAGAACTTTGCCATGTGGGAAGAGACCTGGAAAGACATGGTCAAAATGGGACGCGATCATCCTGCTGCTTTCATCTACGGATGCGGCAACGAAATGTATCGTAATGCTCCCGGATTGATTGAGGTATTGGATAGTCTATACGAGACCGCTAAAGCTCTTGATCCCGGCACCTTGGTTCTTAACCGCTCAGGATCTAATCCATTTAATGATGAGTTTGGTAAATATGATCTTATCGAACGTCCTATTGGTGAATATGAACATACAGCCGAATTTGCCAATGAAGCATTTTACGCTTATTTACGTGGAGATCGAAAAGGTCGTACGGATGAATTCCCAATTATAGCTCATGAGTATCCTCTGGTAGCCTCTTACCCAAACCCAGCTCTTATTTCTAAATATGATTCTATTCCCGAATGGCTACAGATCACCATCGAAAAAGCGAAAGAAAATGGTTTGGAACACCTTCTTCCGATTTATGTGAAGAACACCGAAGCCATTCAAGCTCAGGTTCGAAAAGAAATGCTGGAAGAAGCGCGGAAATTCCCGGAGCTGGATGGCTACAGTATGCTGCGTTTTACCGATTGCGGGGCGTATGTTTCCGGCGTGGTGGATGATTTTGCTGATCCAAAGAATGTTTCGGCTGAAGAATTCTTGCAAACAAACGGTGAAACTGTACTGCTTTGTTCTTGGGAGAAGCGAGTATTATCAAATAATGATACTCTAAGACTAACTCTCCATTGTTCTCATCACGGCAAGAAATCCTTCGGATCAAGCGGAGGAGAGTGGGAGATTTTCGGAGAAGAGGAAAGATGGGGAGAAGGAGAAAAGGGGAGAAGGGGGGAAATCGCGGAATTTGAGATACCGGCTGTTGATGTGAAAGATATCGTTAATATAGAAATTCCCTTAAATAATATTATTAAAGCTCAAAAACTTACCTTAAAAGCAAGTGCCATTTCGGGCAAGAAGCAGATAAAGAACGAATGGGATTTCTGGGTTTTTCCGGAAGTTGAAATGGTCAAAAGTGAAAAAACTGTTATCTGGGATCCGCGGAAACGTTTAACATCACTTAAAGCATTTATACCTAACGCTGATTACAATAAAGATCTAAATATATTGAATCCCGATCTTAATGAACTCATCCTTTCAGATTCATGGGACGTATCATTTTATAAACATCTTGAAGCAGGTGGCAAGATATGGATACTCTCGGGCAAGACATGGGCATGGCCTGAAGAAATGGGAATATTTGGATTACATATCACGCGTATTGATCCGGTTTATCAATCAGAGCCGATCTTTTCCCAATTGGATGAACCTCTAACGAACTGGTTGACCATATGCTCTAATCATCCAAAACGATATGGGAATAGTGGAACGCTTATATTTGATCATCCTGCTTTAAAGAATTTTCCTCATGATGGATATTGCGACATGCAATTCTGGCCTATGATATACCGCGCAAAATCCCTACGACTGAAAGATTTTCCGAAGGGCACTCAACCCATGATCCAGGCCATTGATAATTTCTATCGCGGAGAACATAAAGGATATCTTGTTGAGTTAAAGGTTGGCAAGGGAAAATTACTTATCTCAACTTTGAATCTCATCCAGCATCTCGAGCGTTCCGCCTCAACTCAATTTATGGTGCAGGAATTGTACACTTATATGCAAGATAGTGATCATATTCCAGATGTAATGATCACAGCGGATGAACTTAGAAAGATGATCGAAATAGTTGCTGAAGAAATTGCCGAAAATCCTCCACGAGTCCACAGTGAAATGGGAGCTCGATATAAAACACTTTGGGAACGTCGCTTAAGTCCGGGTGAGGTTATTGTCTTGTATCCCTACGAAGCCGACGGCATTTCGGCGGACAAACTGGACATCCATTATGAATATGCTCAAACCCAATGGTATTATAAAGCGGCACCGAGCGACAAGTTGACCTGGACCTTTGAGAATGATGTAAAGGGAGAGTTTGTTCTATATTTGAATATCGCAAGTGTTTTCCGAAATAATATTTTAACAGTATCTATTGATGGTATTGAAGTAATCAATTTTCGACCCCGTTGTCCAGGAAGCTGGCAAAATTTCCGTGAGATACCGTTAAGAATGGGTGAGTTATTTGTAGGAAAACATACGATAACAATAGAACTTCCTCAAGAGCTCGAAGAGGAAAATGGTGTCGCGTTATTAATCAGAGATATGCAAGTTAAAGAAATAATCAAAAATTAATTCCCTGATGAGATGAGTATGAAAAATAAAGATAAAACAACCCTCGAAATGACACTACTCATGACACCCGATAAGGTCAACTTTTCAGGGAAAGTACATGGGGGAGAAATATTAAAATTATTGGATAGTGTTGCATACTCTTGTGCTGCACGATATTCCGGTCA
>Ga0307992_1000905_pt1 | contig 17990 bp, 17 predicted proteins | sample EllFjometagen133_FD_203162 | JGI IMG/M metagenome (GOLD analysis project Ga0307992, IMG submission 203162) | Marine microbial communities from Ellis Fjord, Antarctic Ocean - #133 | ecosystem: Environmental > Aquatic > Marine > Unclassified | place: Southern Ocean | collected 2014-10-08
CGATATATCTGTAGGTTTGCGAACCCCGGTGATGGAAGCTGAAAAGATAAAGATAAAATATGGCTGTACATATATCCCGATGATACCCCAGAATGAAGTCATAGAAGTTCCAAGCGTAGGCGGAAGAGACCCGAGAACTGTTTCGAGGCAGATGCTGGGAGAGATCATCGAACCGCGGCTGGAAGAGATTCTCGGTCTTGCGCACAGGGAGATCGTCAAATCCGATTATGAAGACATGTTGGGTGCCGGTGTTGTGCTTACGGGGGGAACTGCAATTCTTGAGGGGATAACTGAGCTGGCAGAGCAGATATTCAATACACCGGTAAGAAAGGGATGTCCAGTGGGTGTGGGAGGTATTACAGATATAATTAACAGCCCAATGTATGCGACGGGAGTGGGGCTGGTTGTCCATGGGAGCAAAGACCACTCTGATTATGCCGTAAAGAAAAGTGAAAAGAATATACTGGGCAACCTGACAAAAAAAATAAAAAGATGGTTTAACGATTTCTTCTAAGAAGGGAGGGTATAAAAATGTTTGAATTAGTAAAAGGTGGCGCTAAAAGCAATACCGCGCAGATCAAGGTTATCGGTGTAGGAGGTGGCGGAGGGAATGCCGTCAACATGATGATTGCTTATAATCTCAGTGGAGTGGATTTTATCGTGGCAAATACGGATTCTCAGGCTATGGTAGCATCAAGAGCCCCCATAAAAGTGCAGTTAGGCGCTGAGATTACAAAGGGTCTTGGCGCCGGGTCCGACCCTGAAGTGGGTAAGAGGGCTGCCATCGAATCTGAAGGCAGGTTGAGGGAAGTCCTGACAGGAGCGGACATGGTTTTTGTGACAGCGGGTCTAGGTGGTGGTACCGGAACGGGTGGAGCACCGATTGTGTCGGAAATCGCGAAAGAGCTGGGTGCGCTTACCGTCGCGGTAGTCACAAAGCCGTTTCAGTTTGAGGGAAAGAAAAGAGAGAGGCAGGCGGAGGAAGGTCTCGCCGAACTGAGAGATATGGTTGATACGCTTATTGTGGTTCCGAATCAAAGGCTTCTGAGCATCAGCGGCAGAAGCATGTCTTTGCCGGATGCCTTCAAGAAGGCCGATGATATCCTCTATAACGGAGTTAAGGGTATTTCTGATCTTATCATGGTCCCCGGATTGATCAACCTTGATTTCGCTGACGTAAAGAACATTATGTCCGAGATGGGACTGGCCCTTATGGGTACCGGTGTGGCCAGTGGTGATAACAGGGCTATTGAAGCCGCGCAGAAGGCAATTTCTTCTCCCCTGCTGGAAGATAACTCTATTCAGGGGGCCCGGGGTGTGCTTCTCAACATAACAGGAGGACCTGAGATGACACTTTTTGAGGTAAATGAGGCATCATCTCTGATACAGTCCGAGGCCAACGAAGATGCAAATATCATATTCGGGACGGTTATTGATGACAGTATGGGGGATGAGATACGTATCACCGTGATCGCAACGGGGTTTGATCCAAAAGGGCGAAATTATGAGAGGGCGCCTGAGATTCCCAGCACGTCAGGCTATTCTAAGAGAAGGGAAGACCTTGCGAAGCCCACCTTCATAAGGAACAGAGATGAGAAGACAGGGGAAAAGCATGTTGTTGTCAGGATGGGAATGATAAATGATGACGATAACCCGGATTTTGAAACGCCTGCCTTTCTCAGAAAACAGATGGACTAATCAGATTTTAAAGGAGTTCCTTAGTTGTAAAGTTCTTGCAAAAATGTTGAAAAATCAGGAATGATCACGAAACCACGAAAAAAAAGAAAGCGCTATTTCAAATTCTGTTTTTCCGGTTTTTGTGACAGCGTTTTTAATTAGACAGTAAACACTCAAAATCAAATATTTGCCTTTCTGATTCCGGGTTGGGGGAATTAAAGGGATTATAGAAGATTATGAGAATTTTTTCTTTACTCCTCACTCTTTTTCTCCCTGAAAAGGAGTGAGAAACGCTCCCGGAGCTTCTTCAGTAGAAGACGGGAATAGCGAATTCCTTCCGGGCCCGCCAGCAATGCTCCGAGGCCCAGCATTCCCCAGCTCAGGGCATATAGCGCTATTCCAAGAGAGAAGAAGAACTCATTCTGTTTATTTATAGCGATAAAATCACATACCAGCATGGCTCCCCAGCCAAGCGGCTGATTCGTTGTCAGCAGTACTATTCCTATCCAGAACTTAACGCTGAATTTCATGGTTCTTACATCCTGCAGAGGCGTGTGGTTTCTTCACTACACGTTGCGAAACAGTTGGTATTTAAGGGATCTTGTCATTTATCCAAAGTATTGAGATGAGAAGATTGACGCACTCGCTTCTTCCTTAGATGTAGAAAAATTCTTTCTCCTTTGGTGCGGCGCATATGGTGGAGGATCCTTTTTTTTCTAATATAGACTGTGCCATTTTCAGCTTGTTGTCTATATCATCGTCTGTCTGATCAGGGTCGTGGTGAAACAGGTACAGATTCTTTACCCTGGCACGGTCGGCCAACTCCACTACCTGATTTACCGATGAATGACCCCATCCGATTTTCCCTTCATATTCCTCATCCGTGTATGTGCAGTCGGTTATCAGTACATCGGTATCTGAGACAAAGTCTGTCAGTTTGTTTATATAGCTTTCGCTGTAGAGCCTGCTGGACTCCGGGTAAATTTCATTATCCGTGACATAACAGATGGATCTGTTTCTGTAATCCAGACGATAACCCAGGCATTGCCCTGGGTGATTCAGGAACATTGTTTGTATCTTTATTGTGTCTATATTGAAGCTTTCTTCTTCAAGATTGCGGAAGGAGACTCCCTCGGTAAATTCCTTTATATTTATTGGAAAATATACACCGTCCATTTGCCCTGATATCAATTTTTGCATGGACATATCTACACTAGACGGGCCGCAGATTTCAAATTTGTATCCATTTGTATACAGAGGTGCGAAAAAAGGGAGACCGTTTATATGATCCCAGTGGGGATGCGATATAAATATCATGGCCTTTGTGAGTGTACGCCTTTCAAACATTAGGCAATTTGACAGTTCCTTTATTCCGGTTCCGGCGTCGAAGATGAAGAAATTATCTTTCGGGAACTCTATGCTGACGCAGGATGTATTTCCCCCGTACCTTACTGTGCCTCGACCTGGTACTGGCAAAGTTCCTCGTACACCCCAGAAGGTCAGTTTGATATCTTTTTTCATGATTTTTTCCAGAGGACAAATTCTACCGGATAACTCATTATCCGGTTATGAACATAACTGACGCTCACTTTTCGCATGATTCTTTGTTTGTGTCAAAATGTTTTGTCAGAATTTTAAGAGCCGCTGCGCCTATTGATGTTTTCATTGACCCGTATATCGAAATGATTTCAGGTTCAGACCCAGTTCTATATCGTCTTTCAGGCGTACCAGAGACCGTGATAAGCGCGCCTCCCCGGCATGTTTGTACAACATCTCGCCCAGCTTGCCTTTGATGGTATAGGCAACTGACAGTATATTATCCAGGTTTTCCAACTCGTTCAGCAGCTTGGCGGCTGTTTTAGGACCTACGGTTGGGACACCGGTTATGTTGTTGGTAGCATATCCCGTTAGTGCGAAGAGATCCACCAGTTGATCGGGCTGTACGTGCAGTTTTCCCATTACGTATGTCTTATCCATGTCCACTCTTTGAAAATGATCACGCACTACTATCAGGTCTGAAACAAGCTGCAGAAACATCTTGTCTGTTGAAAGTATGATGACAGTGCCGTTTCGGGATGCCACCTTTCCGGCCAGTGTGGCTATAATATCGTCCGCCTCCAGCGTGGGGAAACAGACGGAGCGGACACCGACTTCCGAAAACGCGTCCTTGAAACGGTCCATCTGTGCATTCAGGTCTTCAGGCATTGGTGAGCGTCCTGCCTTATATTCGGGGTACAAGGTATGGCGCCAGCTGGGGTTGTGGCCGTCAAAGACACAAATCGAGTGAGTGGGCTGGCATTCACGCAGGGCACGCTGGAGAGAGTGGACACTTGTTCTCAAAGCATCATTCACGCGGCCAGGGCCGTCAGTTCCCGGTTGCGCGGCATACACACGGCGGATAAGGTTGAGGGCGTCTATCAGCAGAAATTTAATTTTCATTTTTTGTAATCAAAGGTTCTTAATCTGTGAGTGGTTCGCCCATATTGTCGGCGAACGACCGGTACCGCCGGGCTTCTCTATCGTTTCCCATAGCGGTGTAAATCTGCTCCACCTTTCTGAAGTGGTTCCCCCTGCCTGCCGGGTCTTCCTCAATCAGTGAAAGATATATCTCCAGTATCTTCGCTGAATAATCTCCGAGTTCCGTGGAGATATCCGCATATTTTTGTTTGATAAAAGGGGCAACCCTAGCACCGCAGCCGCTGCATTTTCCCATTATCTCGCTGTACAGTTCAAGGGCCTTGTCCTTTTTCCCCAGCGCTTCATATGTTCCCGCCAGTGACAGGGCTGTGTGCTCCTCCCAGCCATTAGACTGCAGGAGTTCCAGGTAGAAAGTCTCCGCACCCTGATATCTTCCGGACCGGTACAGCGATTCGCCTTTGAGATGCAGGATAGGCAATGACTCCACCAATTCTTCCGGACAGGAGGACAATAGACCGTTGGCTTCATCAAACCTTTTCATTGCCCACAGAGTTTCGCACAAGACATGGTATCCATGTATGGACCTGGGGTGATTTTTGATGAAGCGCTCCAGTAGCAGGAGGGCATTTTCGTGTTGTTCCAGATTCAGGTATGCAGTGGCCAGTTCAAGGGGGATCAGGCTATCCGGCGAATTTTCTTTCAGTGCCTGCGATAACTTTGTTGCTGCCAGATCATATTCACCCTGATTCAGGGCTACATACCCTGTCTTGAATATGTCTCCATAGCTTTTATAAGCATCCCGTACATCGCCCGGCAGCGCGCCGCACAGGGCTGTAAAATACTCGGCTTCCTGTGTGTGCCATACCTGTTCTTCTGTTTTATTCTCCGGGGTATGAAGCCAGGGGGGAGCCTCCATGTCATCCCCCGCGATATCGTTCTGAGTCTTGCCGAGCAGCTGTTCGAGTCCGGCCGCAAGCTCAGGATCTTTTGTCAGCTCCAGCGCAATGTGAAATAATTCTGACGCGCTTTCATAATCTCCGGATTCTCTCAGCAATTCCCCGTTTTGTTTGTGCTGAAGGGCCAGCGCTTCACTGCTTCTAATCATTTTTTCCCTGAGGCGACTGTCAAGGTCAATATCTTCCGGACATCTCTTTTTCATCTTGGCCAGAGCGGTTTCATACTCCAGCCTGGCTGACCCGTATTCCATGATCTCGAAGAAATTGTCCCCTTTTCGCTCATATTCTTCAGGGTTTTTACCTGAAAATATCTTCAAAAGTCCCAATCAGTTACCTCCTTCAGCTTTCTGCTTTTCCCCCCTGATTACGACAAACGAACCTTCGCCGTATCCATCCTTTACCACTTCCGTATTGTCTATCTCATTCAGGTCACGAAAGATTGTTTGAGTAAAGGCAAAATTCCCGAACCCTGCGCCTGTCATAAGAGAAACAATCTCGTCCACTGAATAAAAAGATGCCTCCTTGTAAAATTTGTTTTCGGCTTTATATCTTTCATATTTCTTTCCAAGAGGGCTGGTGCGATCGACAAAGCCGATCACAAGCACTCCGCCCGGTATCAGTATCCTGTATGCCTCACGCAAGGCGGTCTTTACATCATTCATGAAACAGATTGCCGTGACCATTAGTGCAAAATCAAACCTGGCATCGCCAAATGGGAGATCTTCGGCAATACCTTCATGAACTTCTATGCCTCGTTTGACGGCAATCTCAGCCATTTTCAGGGACGGATCAATTCCAAGTCTGATACCAAGTGGAAAGGCGAATCTTCCTGAGCCCACACCTATCTCGATACTTTCTCCCTTTGTCGGTAGCAATTCTTTCACAGCTCGCAATTCAGCCTCATATACGAACTGGTTTTTCTCAAACCACTCTTCGTATTCATCCGTATGTGTTTCAAATGGTCCTTTTCCCATCATCTGTTTTACGTTGTCTTGTTTCATCAAATACTCCAATCTCCTATTCCTTATCTCCGGTTTCTCTATATGTCAATTATTAGCCCAGTGCCGCCCTCGATATATGTATCGGGGTACAACGATTTTATCTTCGCCTTGAACTGGGTGCAATGGGTGGCACAGATTATGTCTATTCCTTTGAGCAGATCAAATTCACTAAAGCCGTGGAGACCTCCTATAAGAGCGCGGATTCTTCCATGTATGGAAGCCGCTTCTAGTATATTCCTTACACCCGGGTGAGAACAGCCGGCTATCACAACCTGTCCTCTGTCGGTGTTGACAACAAGTGATTGTTCAAGCTCGTTGCCATAGGGTAATTGTTCGAACCCCTGAAGTTCTCCCGTGGAGAAAATCCCTTCGCAGATTTCCATGGGTTCTTTCACCGTTATAACCTCCCTGGCCGAATCGGGTGGGATGTTGTACGACGAAGGGATGTATAGCTTGACATTGCTGTTTTTTCTGAGGAAAGTCACCAGTCCGCCTGTGTGGTCATGGTGGGCATGTGAGATTACAATTATCTCAATAGATTCCGGATCGATATTGAGACTTTTCATATTGTCAATGAGTATGTCCCCGTTTGCCCCTGTATCGAAGAGTATCGTTCTACCGTGTGCCTCTACGAGACAGGCAAATCCCCAGTCAGGGGTAAGATCTTTTCTTGATGTTTCATTGTCGTAGATAATTGTTATTTTCATACGCCTTATCCTTTGTAATGTGAGGGTGCTTTTGTGAGTTAAGGGGATTCCGATGATGCTTGGTTCGCGGGATCTCCGAAATTTTTCCTACGTATAATCTTTTTGTCTTCGGTAGTCAATGCGGGAAATTAGCTTGTGGGCAGGACTAAAATGTATGAATGGCGGTTGACTTGAAAGAGACGAATATACTGGTTCCTTCCGCGAGTTGGAGGTCAAGCAGAGCGCTCTTTGTAATCAGGGACTTGAATGTGATGTCTCTCACCAGAATACCCGCTTCATAGTATAATCCATAATCGGATATTTCGGTTATATTCCCCTCGAAAGAGTTTCTCATGCTCGAGGTTAATTCCCTTCGGCTGAGAACAATGTCTTCCGGCCTTATGGCTATATACCCATGACCGTCAACAGGTTTTGCGCCCAGCTCTATCTCCAGATTTCCTGTGAGTGCTTTTGTCTCGCGAAACTGTGCGGCGAAAAGATTTTTCATTCCAACAAAATCAGCTACAAAGGTAGAATCCGGGCGTTTGAATATATCTTCCATGGTTCCTGTCTGGATAATTTTTCCATTGTTCATCATAGCTGCCCGGTCTGACAGTGAAAGAGCTTCTGCAAAATCGTGTGTAACCATAAGAAATGTGACGTTGGAGTCCCTGTGCAGCTTCTTGAGCCCCGCCCTGATCTCCTCTCTGAAGCCGGGGTCCAGGGCCGAAAGGGGTTCGTCAAGGAGTAGAATCTCCGGCTCTACCATCAGAGCCCGTGCCATGGCGGCTCGCTGCAGTTCTCCACCGCTCAGATTAAGCGGAAAGCGATTCAGAATATAGGATAGATTCAAATCTTCCACCAGGCGGTCGAATGTTTCGTCGGATCGGTCTTTGTTGATCTTGTGAAAATGCAAGCCATATCTTATATTCTCACGGACAGTCAGGTGAGGGAAGAGCGAGTAGTCCTGATATACTATGCTTACCCCGCGTTTTTCTGGGGCGAGTGCTGTAACGTTTTTCTCGCCGATATAGATGCTGCCGCTCTTTACCGGGATAAGGCCGGCTATTGCTTCGAGAAGGACCGTTTTCCCGGCGCCTGTCGGTCCCATCAGTATGAAAAACTCATTTGTTCCTATATCCAGATTAATGTTGAACAGATTGAACTCTTTGAGATTGATGTTTAAGTCTCTTATTCTTATCATGCCTTTTCCTTATCGTGGAGGGTGAGTATCCTCAGAATCAGAAAAAGTGTCAGGCAGATAAACACCAGCCATACCGCCACGGGCTGAGAGTATTTAAGGCCGTATGCCTCGAATCGTTCGTATATCAGTACCGGGGCGATCATGGGGTGGTAAGCGACTATTACCACTGCGCCAAACTCGCTTATCGCCCGGGCGGAACACATGACAATGCCTACGAGCATGCTGCGCCACGCGAGGGGAAATGTTATCCTGAAAAAGGTGCTGAACATCGACGCCCCAAGGCTGCGTGATACCTTCTCCAGTCTGGGGGAGATACTCTCGAATCCACTTTTGACGGCATTTATGTAAAAAGGCATTCCAACAAAGGTCAGCACCACAACTATGCCGGTGACGCTTCCCATGATGCGTATGCCGAGTTGGCTGAGCAGTTCACCTATCCAGTGGTTCTTCCCGGCAACGCTGAGCAAGGCTATTCCCACAACAGGGTGAGGTATGACTATGGGCAGATCAATTATGCTCTCTACCAGTTTTTTGCCCCTGAAATCGGTACGGGCCAGCACGTAGGCGAGTGGTGTTCCGAAAACGAATGAAATCAGGGCTGCCAGTCCGGCCGTATAAATGCTCAACCAGATCGACCTGACAACATCCTTATCTTTGATGGTTTCCTTCAGCATCGCAAAAGATGGCGCCGTCATCATCTCAATGAGAGGAAGGAGAATAAACGCCATGATTATGATGCCGCAGGAGACGGTAATCCAGAAAAATGGTTCTTTTTTTGTCACTTAGTCTTTGACCTCAGTCAATTTTTGCAATTCCGCAGGGAGAGACTTTTTCATCTCTGCGGTGGGCACCCTGCAGGGGATAAAGGGTGGTTGACCCATTTTCTTCAGTATCTTAAGGCCACCTTCAGGGGCGAGCATGTATTCCAGAAAAGCTACGGCCGCTTCTCTGTTGGGCGCATCTTTAATAAGGGTTACACCATACGTACATGATTTGCCTTTGATGGTCATATATGTCCCTGGTTTTTTACCGGTAACCTCTACAAAGGCCTGTTTATATACATTATCGTACTTGTAATTTCCAAGATTAATTTCATCCGGAAGGACAATGTATTTCAGTCCGTGTTGTACCGCGACGGAGAGATATTCCCAAGCATAGTCCATATTGCCGGTCTGGAGCAGAGATATCAACTCCACCGATTTGGGGCGGATATTTTCTTTGGGCCGGTTTGCCAGCAGTTTTTTGTAAAGGCCGGGTTTCTTCAGGGCCTTTTCCGCGAGCTGTATGACCATGAGAGAACGATAGCCACAGGGGTCGAGATTCGGATCGGAATGCCCCCATACAACATTTTTCTTCTGTAGGATTTCATACCAGTTGTCCACGTTTACCTTGTCTGCATAGGCGCTCTTGTCGGTATAGCAAAGGACGAGCTGATTAGTGGCGAAGCGTATATTCCAGTCAGCAAAACCGGGTATAAGCAGTTTGTCTATCACCTTGTAATCAGCCGATGCCATAATGTCGCATGGCTTGCCTATATCCGTTATCTTTCGCGCACACTTCTGACTACCGGCTGGCTCACGCTGGAGATCGACACCGGGGTATTTGGCTTCGAATGCCTTTTCCATGGCCGCGAGTGGGACAGAAAGACTGCCCGCGTGGAACATGGTCAACTTGCCGGAAGGCCCGGCAAAAGCGAATGTCGAGAGGAACATAATAACCGTAAATGACAGCAGCATAACAACAGATCTTAAAACGCTTTTTCTTTTCATCATAAATCCCCTTTTTTCGATTCATACTTGTTCTTGGCAACCGTAACCCGGTAACCATATTTTATGCGGCCCAAATACCATATTTGTCATTTTACGTCAATATAAAATATTAATAGTTAGTTTAAGGTATTAATGGTTATTGTTTCATCCTCATTGATTTTTCTTGTCCTGCGTGGTATTTTTCGAACCATGGATAAACTGCTTACAACAAAAGAACTGGCCGGGCTTCTGAGATTGAATGAGAAGAAGGTATATCAACTTGTAAAGGAGGGGAATATTCCGCATGTGCGGATTGCCGGCAAGTGGCTCTTTCCTGAGAGGCATGTCACAAGATGGATAGATGAAAATGTGCAGAGGGAAAGAGATATCCTGATCGTGGGAAGCAATGATGTCCTTATGGAAAAGCTTGTGCTTCTCTATTCCCAGGAGAACTTCCCCGGATCCGTGGCTTTCTATTCATCAATGGGCAGCTCCAGGGGCGTGCACGCCCTCTCTCTGAAGAAAGGGCAGGTATGTTGTACTCATCTTCTGGACATGGAAACAGGAGAGTATAACCTTCCATTTCTCGACAGAGTTCTCTCGGGACAGAGATATGTAGTGGTTAATCTGTGGCGCAGAAAACAGGGACTGATTGTAAAGAAAGGCAATCCCATGGGACTGCGGGGACTGGAAGATGTTATAGAGAAGAGGGCAAAATTTATCAACAGGAACGAAGGCTCCGGCACGCGTGTCCTCTTGGAATATTTTCTGAGAGAGAAGGATTTGAGCGAAAAAGATATCGCCGGTTTTAATGAAAAAGTCGACAGCCATCTGGATGTGGCCCTCAAGGTCTTTTTCGGTGAGGCGGACGTGGGATTAGGTATAGAGTATGTAACATATCCCCTCGGTCTGGATTTTCTGCCGCTCAAGGAGGAAATGTTTGACCTTGTTATTCCCGGAGAACTGTGGTCCACGAGCGTTATAAAAGGATTCATGGATTACATAGACCCGGTCAGGATAAACAGCCTTTCAAAAAATCTCCCCGGCTACAACTTGAAAGACACGGGAAAGATCAGATTCGGGAATTGATAGGCTTGAAGCTTTCATACATTATCTTTAAAATACAGGATATGTTACGTACCAGTAATTTCCGGTTATGGTTTTTGCGTATAAGCGCCGGTCATTCTGTTCTTTGAAATTTTGTAAGCTCTCTGCATTGGAATCAGTGCTGAAAGCTGAGTTGCGCAACTCATTTTGAATCTGAATGCGCAGTTGCCGCACCCTCTTGATGGAAACCTTTTCTTTATGCTGGTTGTAACAATAGATAGCAAGCAGCAGATAGGTTATCAAACCCGCAAGGATCTGAACCATAAGACCATGCCTGCTCCTGGCAATCAAGTGATAAACCTTAAGATGCCTTTTCCACCATGCGAAAAAGTTCTCTATATCCCATCTGAGTTTGTACGCATCCGCTATCTGCTCAGCTGACAGGTCATAACGGTTTGTGGCAATCCAGTATTTTACGCTATCAATCTCATAACCGACAAGCCGAAGTTCTTTCTCAGACTGATTTGTCCCGGCATTGCCAAGCCTGACAACAGCATCATAAAAAACAATAGTGTCAGGATCTACATGATTGGTCCTTATGACAGTCTTCCTTTACCTTCGGTGAAGAAGATCTTTCTCGGAATGCACCGGTTCAGATCGAAACCGACATGGACCTTTGCTTTCCTGGCTCCCTTTCTGTAGTCGGCCCAATACATGGAAAGAGTTGCGTCGATCAGAGAACCATCGATAGCGATGAGGTTTCCGAGTTCAGGGTGACGATTAGGCAGATGTTCTGCAGCCTGTTCCTGCAGAGCTTTAAAGATGTGCATAAACTGATCGAGACCTCTTGAATCAAGCGGCGTCATGGTTGTCATTGTATTGCGAACCGGTTTATAGAGTGTATTGAAGGATGACGCATAAATTTTGATGCCTTCGTAAAAAGTCGAAATATGCACAATTTTGTCATTCCCGTGAAAACGGGAATCCAGTTTCTTCGAGTGCTTAGCCTTCTATGGATTCCCGCTTATGCGGGAATGACAGACTTTTTACGAAGGCATAAATTTTCCTTCGTGGGTAAAAAGTGTGTGGCATATTGCTAACCTCCTGATATTACTATCAGAACGCGCCCACGCTGCCAGCCAAATGGCAAGTAAAAGAGTGACTTAATATGCTGATTTTATAACTTATTCATATGCAAAAACCTAACCGGAAATTACTGATTCTGATAGAAAATGAAGGAAGATGATATGAGTCCCTTAAGAAGGCACATTCCCATTATAGCTACGTTTATTATAGGAGTTCTGGTATCTCTAACAGTTTTTGTGATCGTGAGACATTGGGAACAAACGAATCAACGTATTGAATTCGAATCACGTGCAAGAGGATACGCATACACTATTCAGGGTAATCTCGGCGAGTACTTAGAGACCTTAAGTTCCATGGGAGATTATTTCAATAATTCACGACAAGTGACTCGTCAGGAGTTTGCTACTTTTGCGGATAGTGTCTTGTCCCGCCACCCAGGCATCCAGGCGTTTTCGTGGAATCCCCTCGTCATGGCCAATGAGCGCGCCGTGTATGAGTCTCTGGCGAGAAAAGAAGGGTTGAAGAATTTCAGGTTCACGGAAAAAACAGAAGATGGGGCTCTTATTGATGCTGCACAGCGTCAAGAATATGTGGTGGTTTATTACTTAACTCCCTTAGAGACTAATAATCCCGCTTTGGGGTATGATAGTGCTTCCGATACGACACGGCGACAGGCTATTGACCAATCATTCAAGACCGGGGAATTGGGTTTCACTAGCAGGGTCGAGCTATTAACGGAACCAGGCGAACAGTCGGGGTGCCTGGTTTTCTTCCCCGTTTATCAGCGAGGTGTCTCCCTGAAGACCTCGGAAGCACGTCTCAAATATCGCAAGGGGTTGCTTGTGGAGGTTCTTCGCATCGGTGATGTCTTAGAAACAGCCTTGAAAAATTTCCCTGACGAGGGGATTAATATTTATCTTTACGATACATCCGCCAAAAAAGGAAACCGTCTCCTCTACGCTCACCCCTCACGAATATGGGGACTGGCGGAGCAACCAATGGATGAAGAGGCAATTCAGAAAGGCATTCATTGGAGCAGTAATTTTGAATTCGCGGGGGATCAATGGGAAATTCTGTTCAGTCCTTCTCCTCTCTTCTTCGATTCAACCTCTTCCTGGCACTCATGGGTAATCCTGTCCGGGTTGCTGTTATTGACAGTTCTATTGCTCTTCCATCTCTTTAAAAGAGCATACTATACGGCTGAGATCGAATGGCGAGCGAAAGGACAGCTTCAAACCAACGAAAATTTAACCAACGAAATCGCCGAGCGTAACCGGGCAGAAGAGGCATTGCGGAAAAGTGAAGAGTTTTACAGATCAATCATCGAAAACGCTTTAGAGATCGTTGTGATTGTGGATGAAAAGTCAACTGTTACGTATGCAAGTCCATCCATTGAACGGATTCTCGGATATAAAAAGGAAGAGGTGATCGGTAAGAGTATCCTTGATTTTATTGTTCCTGCCGATTTTCCAAGGGCTGTTGCTGATCTTGATAACGCGATGCAAACAAAAGGATCTGTTGTTCCAGATAGTTTCGGCATCAGGCTTAAAGACGGCTCAGAGTGCATTTTAGAAGGCGTAGGCAGAAATCTTTTCGCTAATCCGGAAGTCGCAGGCTTTGTTATGAATGTTCGCGACGTAACCGAGAGCAAACTGGCCGAGGAGGAGCTGTCCCGGAAGACGGCCCTGCTCGAGGCTCAGCTGGAAGCCACCATCGACGGAATCCTGGTGGTCGACGCAGAGGGCAAAACAATCCTTATCAATCAGAAACTCATTGATATGTTGAAGATTCCTCAGCACATCCTTGACGATCATGGTACCGCCTCGTTGGGCCAGTACGTGGTAGGCAGCATCCAGAACCCGGAACAGTTCCTCAAAAAGATCAATTATCTCTACGATCACCCGAATGAGACCAGCCGGGACGAGATCGAGCTCAAGGACGGGGTATTCATGGACCGGTACTCCGCGCCGGTGTTGGACAAAGAGGGAAAATATTACGGGAGAATCTGGACAATTCGGGACATCAGCAAGCGCAGACGGGCTGAGGAGAAGCTGCGGCAGAGCGAGGAGCGTTTCCGGGGCATCTTTGAAAACGCGATCGAAGGTATTTTCCAGACCAGGACGGACGGACGTTTTGTCAGCGCCAATCCCTCCCTGGCCCGGATTCTCGGAGCGTCCACGCCCGAAGCACTGACGGAAAATCCGACGCTTCGCGTGACACAATTCTATTTCGATCCCCGCCAACGTGAGAAGCTCTTCGGGATTCTACTGGAGCAGAGGCGCGAGGTCCGCGACTTTCAGACTCAGTTTAAACGCTTGGACGGTTCCGTTGTCTGGGTTTCCATCAATGCCAATCTCAACCGATCGCCGGGAGGGGAACCTTTGGTGGAAGGGACCATCGAGGACATCTCCGCCCGCAAGGAGGCGGAGAAGGAATTCTACAGGGCAATAGAGAATCTTTCTGCGTCAAACCATCGCCTATTAGCCATCAACCAGGCTGGGTTCATACTGCGCGAAACCTATACAATAAAGGATGCCTATAGACTTGCAGGTGAGGTGTTTGAAGAAATCAAGTATGGGGCAGGGGCTTTGCTCAGATATCGGGGGGATGAATTGTTCGTCGAGAAGTTCTTTGTGACGCCGGCGCAAAGACAAGCTGCTGAAAAAATAATTGGCAAAGGAATCCTTAATATTACGTTATCAGCTGAGACTTTAAAGCCTTACAGTATCATAGAACAAGACAAACCCCTGTTAATAAAAGACCCGCGCATGCTTCTCGTGGAAGTCCTGCCCTTTGTGGAGGACAAGGGTATTGACGAACTGATCGAGATCCTAGATTTTCGTCAATTGATTATTGCCCCCCTCAAGGTAAGAGAAAAAGCGATCGGATATTTTCTAGTGTGGTCTCAAGCGTTTCAGGAATGGGATTTTCAGACCATAAGTGCGATCTCACACCAGCTATCCATCAGCATCGATAATATTGAACTCATTGCCACCATACGGTCTCAGACAGAGCAATTAAGAAATCTGTCCGCGAAACTTATTCAGGTTCAGGAACAAAACCTGAAAAACATATCGCGAGAGCTTCACGATGAAGTAGGGCAGGCCCTCACTGCCGTAGCAATCAACCTTGGAACCATCAAAAGCAATAAGTCACAGGTCTTAACCGAAGAAACTGTAGAGAGGCTTGGAGAATCACTTTTAATAACAGAAAATGTGTTGACACAGGTCCGCGAAATCAGCCACAACCTGCACCCATCTATACTGGAGGACCTCGGAATGGTTTCAGCATTGCGCTGGGCTGTCGGCAGATACAGGAACAGAACGGGGATTAAAATCGGACTCGAGATTATCGCTGTTATCGAAAACCCGAACCCGGAAATTGCATTGTCCTGTTATCGTGTGGTACAGGAAGCCCTGACAAATGTTGCTAAGCACGCACAGGCCACCAGTGTGCAAATTTGCCTGAAAGAAGAAGGACATACACTATCATGCATTATAGAGGATAATGGAAATGGGTATGATCAAGAAGCTGAAGCAGCGGGCGATTATCATGTGCGGGGGATTGGGTTGATTAGTATGCGAGAGCGGATCTCATCGATTGGTGGCCACCTCAGCGTTCAATCCCAACCAGGACAAGGGACAACGATCTCCTTCCAGATTCCACTCAAGGAGGAGATTGCATGAAGACCATAAAAGTCTTGGTTGCTGATGATCATGCCTTGGTCCGCAAGGGCATCGAGGCCATCCTCAACCAGGAGCCGGACATTGAAGTTGTAGGAGAGGCCACAGACGGGAGGCAAGCTGTTTCACTGACCCAGAAGGTAAAGCCAGACATCGTGCTGATGGATATTTCCATGCCCAAGCTGAATGGCCTGGAGGCCACCCGTCAAATAAAGCATAACCTCCCTGGAATAAAGGTGATTGTCCTCACCATGTACACCGACGAGGAATACATTTTTAATATGTTCAAAGCGGGTTCCTCGGGATACGTGCTCAAACAATCTGTGCCCACAGAGCTGATTTCTGCTATCCGTGAAGTATCTAAGGGTAATTCGTATCTCAGTCCCTTGATATCCACTAAGGTAATGGAACATTGTATCCATAGTAGAGAAAATGCGGATGGTTACGAAACACTAACGCATCGTGAGAAGGAAGTGCTTCAACTAATCGCAGAGGGATTGACAAACAGGGAAATCTCAGAAGAGCTTAATCTGAGCATCAAGACGATTGGGACTCACAGGACTAATCTTATGAGAAAATTGAGTATCAATAATATTGCCGGGTTGACAAGGTATGCGATCCGGAAAGGCGTCATTGAGTAGGTCCTCAATAAATCAGGGCGAGTACAGCGAGACCCCACGGCCCGTTTCCTTTTGTCCAGTCACACCGTTTTATTGAAAAAATACATTAGTGAGAAATACATAGACAGGTTCAAGGTTCCAGGGTTCACTATTCGACCTTGGAGACCGATGAAGATTGAACGGTTTGCTGATATTGTGGCCCGAAAACGGGCACGTTCAGCCATACGGACCATCCTGAAACGTGGGTCCGACGACCTGCATAGCGACCCCTCAAAAAGTTTCTGCTTGCCTTCCTAAGGATTATTTCCCCAAAAATCAGATTTTATCCTCAGATAATCAGGTGATCACCCGATTGACTAAATATTGTCGTACGGCTCTAATTGTAGACAGGCGTAATGTGTCAAGCTGACTCGGTTGCCTAAGATATTTTTTGTGCCACGTGCTGTCCGTTGCGGGTGTCATGGGGATATGGGGCTTTTGAATTTCTTCTCAAGGTGCTTCTATTGCCGTTTCCTGTGGTGGAAGGTGGCAGGATTTCTCAAGGAATTATAGAAGGGGGAGCACATGGCTGAAATCGCAGAATGTATTGCTTTTGCCAACTACAAGGGTGGCACGGGTAAAACAACTTCCTGCCTGAGTATTGCCGGATTTCTGGCCAAAAGCGGCAGTAAGGTCCTTTTAATCGATTTCGATCCCCAGGCAAGCGCCACATCGGCTATCGGCATAGACAAGCTGACGGTGAAGCACTCCATATATGATGCCATTCTGAGTCTGTGTGATGGGTATGAAGGGGTGCCGTTAAGAGATATCCTACTGGAGACGGATGTGGAAAACCTCCACTTGGCCCCATCCGAATGGGATCTCTCTGCCGCCGAAGTCATTATGCAGACCACCAGGGACAGAGTCACATTACTCCGTACGTTAATCCAAAGCGTCCAATCCCTGTATGGACTACATCCTGACTCAACTTTCGCACCCCATTTTCGCACTTTTCGGTGAGCGGCTCACATTGGAACAGCTTTACGGAAAAGTCCGCAAACGACGTGGGGGAGCACGTATACTGGCTTCAGTAGAGGTAAACTTCAAGAGTGAAAGAGAAGTCAAAATCATCTTTGTCCGTCACCGTCAAAGGAAAGGGTGGATTGCCTTACTCTCCACACAATGTGATCTTCCTGACGATGAAGTGGTCCGGATCTATGGGAAACGATGGGACATCGAGGTGTTCTTCAAAATATGCAAATCATTTCCGGCACTTGCAAAAGAAATACAGATGCGGTCATATGATGCGCTGATTGCCCATACCACCCTTGTCATGGTTCGCTACATTTTTCTGAGCGTTGAGCATCGCGGGCAAAACGACGATCGTACAATTGGCCTTCTCTTCCACGCATGCTGTGAGGAGATTGCTGATTTGAATTACCTCGAAGCCATAACTCGGATTCTTTCCGTGTTTGCAGATAAACTAAGAAATATCAGTTGCTTGACTGAAGAAATCATCAAAGAGCTTATTGACTCCATAATGGAATCATTGAATTACTTGTGCTTACCAGCAATTAGGAACAGGTGCGAAAGTTGAGTTATTGATGACGGTCACGGTATTCCGGAAGAATACCGTCAGAAAATATTTGAACCTTTCTTTACCACCAAAGACACCGGCACAGGTCTGGGACTGACCATAGCCCATACTATTGTATCGCAGCACAGGGGAAGCATTACCTTTGGGCATAAAAAGGGGATGGAACGAAAATATCTGTAAGACTCCCCATAGATCATTAAAAAGGAGAGGGAATGACCGAAAACCCCCAAACCGCATCAGGGACAAATATCCTTGTGGTCGATGATGATCAGGATTTTCGCTGGGCAA
>Ga0307992_1000907_pt1 | contig 17956 bp, 18 predicted proteins | sample EllFjometagen133_FD_203162 | JGI IMG/M metagenome (GOLD analysis project Ga0307992, IMG submission 203162) | Marine microbial communities from Ellis Fjord, Antarctic Ocean - #133 | ecosystem: Environmental > Aquatic > Marine > Unclassified | place: Southern Ocean | collected 2014-10-08
TTTACTCGTCTCTCTACTTCTGACTTTGGGCTCATTATTGGCTCCTTCTACGGTTTGTTAGCCGCCCAAAGTATCTCTTATTTATTTAGATCAAATGAACCGAATTGGTCTGACACCGCACAATTGAGAGAATTGACTCTATGTGGAATTATCCCTCTTACTACCTGCATAAGCAAGTGACTGAGAATCAACATTTACCGGGGATTACTATGGTCGACTTAGGTAGTGACCCAATAAGTGGTATTTTCCCTTTCCTATATGAAGGAGAAAGACACAAAAAAGCATTAATTCAAGAATACACAAATTCAATCTTTCCCTTTTATATATTCTGTGAGAGAAAGTATAATAATTATGCATCGGGGATGCTAACATTGCTTAACCCTGACACTATGAATTATAAGGGTGGCATGGCAATTAAGCATGAACAAACCGCTAGATATGTTATATCTTTCACAACAATCGCATTGCTTGCCTTAGTTGATAAACTAATGACATTTGACCCTAAACTATTTATTGTCTCATCTTCTGTTGCGAATCAGATCCAATCTATCATTGATGAGAACAAAGTTAATCCTGAATCTGAAAGGTTGACTATAGGATTGAATAGTCATAATCAACCGGTGAAGAATGTTTCAGGTTTAGACCTAAATATATCACGCATAAAAACATGGCAGAGCATAATGAACTTTGTTTCTGAAACAGAATTAATCGACATTACTTCTGTTGAAGATGATTTAACTCCTTTTGTAAGTGTGATGGGACCATTGGAGATTGATAGTATCAGGATCGCACTCGACAATAAGTTACCATTAATTGTAGATGATGAAGCTGTCCAAATGTTTGTCACTGCGACTCGAAACCATCCAGTATCTAATGTAATTCCTGTTTATATGATGAATAGCCAAGACACATATGACGATAAAGTTAGGTTCATCAATGAATTATCTAAGTCAGGATATCATAATATCATTTACCCTGGACTCATAGAGGAAATGATAACATACATTGTCGATGAGTCCAAAACTCTTTTAGGGGAGGGAACAGTACTCAACGCATTTTCAGCTTTCATTGGTAGAGAATTGAGAAGAAAGCAACCCGCTGATCTTCAATATGTTGGTCTTACAAAAGGAATCATTTACTTGGTGGATAATCACATCCAAAATGAAGCACGAATCGTCTTTCAAGAGTTACTTAAAATATTAGGAGTAAATTTTCGAGTCGACTTGAAGAAGTATTTACTTCATGAGTATAGACTTAATAATAATTGCATTATTTTCATAAATGATGTCTATGAGTCAATTCCTTGATCTAGTATAAGATTTTCAACTATCAATAGTCTCAAAAACGCTAAAAGTTACGAATAATGATACTTTGATTTTGAGATGAGTTTTGAGACACAGTTTATTGACTTCAAGCCGTGTTATGAAGTATTCGAAATGGAGTCTCATAAACGGTGGTTTTTGAGATTGTAAGCAGAAGTTTCAAGTGCGAATCCTCAGATATTCCTTAACCGCTTCATACATATTTGCATGATACGATATAAAAAGTAAATTCATGCTCATAATTATGAATCTAGTGGCTGAGGATACGATCAACTATGAAAATTGAAGATTTCAAATCTGGAGTTTACCAGCAACAGTTCCAGTACAAAAGCTTTCTTCCAGAGCTAATTAACCAGGAATGGACCTGGGATGATCCCCGGATGAATGTGCTGCTTGAAAAGGCAACCAAAGCCCTTGCTGAATTGAATGCTTATACTCTCATAGTTCCTGATGTTGACCTCTTTATCCACATGCACATACTGAAGGAAGCAAACACGTCCAGTCGAATTGAAGGCACTCAAACTGAGATGGATGATGTTATTCTTGATGAAACCGAGGTCTTGCCTGAGAAGAAGGATGACTGGTCAGAAGTACAGAATTATGTCAAAGCCATAAATACCGCAATCGAAGAGCTGGAAACTCTTCCTCTATCCATACGCCTATTGAACCAAACCCACGCAGTATTAATGGATGGGGTGCGTGGAGAACATAAAACACCAGGCAAAGTCAGAAAAAGTCAGAATTGGATTGGGGGTACTAGCTTAGCTGATGCTGCATATATCCCTCCTCATCAAGATGAAGTTGCAGAGTTGTTGTCTGATTTGGAGAAATTCTGGCATAATGATATGATCGACGTTCCCCATCTTATTCGAATAGCTCTAAGTCATTACCAATTTGAGACAATTCATCCATTTCTAGATGGCAATGGTAGAGTCGGACGATTACTGATCACATTATATCTGGTCAGCAATGGTTTACTCACTAAGCCTTCCCTATATCTTTCGGCTCATTTGGAGAAACACCGATCGAGTTATTACGATGCTCTTTCGAGAGTGAGAGAATCCCATGACTTGGGTCACTGGTGTCGGTTTTTCCTACAAGCGGTAATTGAAACTGCAGAAAGTGGAGTAAGCACGTTCCAAAATATCATGGAACTTAGGAATGATTTGGATCAGCGCATTGTAACCCTCGGCCGTCGAGCTCAAAATGCTCGGAAACTTGTGATGTATCTTTATCAGCGGCCATTTACGACTGTCAATTCAACCATGGAGCTTCTGGATCTTAAATATGTTCCGGCAAGTAAATTAATTGCTGCTCTTGTTGATCTTGGAATTCTCAATGAGGTTACAGGATATAAACGGAACAGGATATATATGTTCGAACAATATCTAGCTGTTTTCCGGAACGAAAGTTAACTATAGATATCTATATTATACTATAGAAGCATCAATATATAACATGGAAACACATGTTATTGTTTTTCGCCTTCCAAATATGAGAGAAAGAGAGAATAATTAGTCTCAAAAAGGGTGTCTCACTACTAAGGCACTATTTATCGGTCTCATAAACGTAGGTTATTGATAAAAACCACAACTATTCCTGGTTTCCTACAGTGAATAAAGGTCTGGTCTTAGTTCTTGTGCTAAGAAATTTGGATGTTCACGTCTATCTATCAATTCTTCAGGTTCAAGGATTGAAACAACCATCCTTTCACTATTTCCGGGCTCTTCAGTAAACTCAATTACTGTGCCCCACGGACTAATTACTCCGGCCCACCCGGGGAATCTTCGCCCCTTGGGTTCCCATTCGCTTGGTAAACGATTTCCAGCACTATTACAGACAATTGCATAATAGCCATTCTCCCAACAAGCTTTTACGATACTCATTCCATGTATTGTTTCTTTCAGGTACTTATTTCTTGGCACATTATAATAGCCAAACGGCATAAGCACGATCTCAGCCCCACGCATATAAAGGGTACGCGTCATCTCACCAAAAAAGGCATCGCGACAGATCGCAATCCCTACTTTAGCTTGAGGAAGTTGAAAGACATTTATTTTATCTCCGAAATCCCAATATGGTTGTTCGTGAACTGGCACATGGATTTTCCTCTGAATACCAATAACGCCATTTGCATCCACCAAGACATGGGAGCAGAAATACTTTGTATCCTGATTCTCAATGATACCAAAAGCAATGATGATTTTGAACTCTGATGCAAGCTGAATGATCTTTTCAGTAGAACGACCTGGTATCGATTCTGCAATGTTGGTAACAATCCCTGATGGCGTGTAACCACTTACATTTAATTCAGGAAATAACACTAAATCTGCGCCCCGATCCGCTGCAAGTCTACACCAGTTTTGCATATTAGAAATACTTTCATCTGCTTGACCAATTAGGTTTTTACAAGATACTGCTGCAACTGTAATTTGATCCATATTAGTACGCTTTGGCTACAAGCTATTCAACCTGAAATGACCTGATTAAACTTTCATTTACAATACCGCTTTGAACTTCTGTCTGAATCTTCCAATAATAAGTGGTTGATGCATCCAGGTTTTCTATGAGAAGTTCATGTTCTTGGTTTGAGGATTCATATGGTGAGAACAAAGGGTTTAAGCAACTAAACATGAGTGGTGTTAGTATGAGAAGGACTAACATTTTACGCATGAGAAGTGAGTATCTTTTAGGAATCGAGAGTAAACTGAAAGGTAAAAATATTGACAGCAAGGCCAGCGACCGAGTACTTGAGTCGTTTATATCTACAGCCGTATAGAACAAAACATCCTCAAAATCGGGATCTATTGACAGGAGAACTTGATAATCGGATGCCTCTCCGCGCCATTCAAGAAGAACTGCATCTGAATCGACTAACTCTCCATTCTCAGGTGAGTCCAAGGCGATTCCAGAAAATAGTTCTGGTATATCATATTTCCTTGACCCCTTTTCTAGAAGTGTATCGACATCAAGAACTATTGATTCATCATAATTGTAGAATCTATAAAGCGATATTTTGCGTGCTTTTAAATCATAGATCGCGGAGAGGAGCGTTGGTGGAATTCCCACTTGATGAGTTTCATCTAGAATAGACCGAAAAAGCGTTGGAGTATATTCTCCCTGTGCATCCAATAGCATCTGGGTCGCTGTTGAGTAACGATAACAATGTTTCCATTTTTGATTCTCAGTGTCTTGAAGGTAGAAGTTTGTCATAACCTGGAAAGACTGTTCGTCGTCAAGGAAAACTACATCATTATTACTATATTCGATAATCATGGATTTACCAGTTGCATCACCCCACATGCTGTGACCTTGCCAATGCGGGCTGTAATACGTCTCATACATAGTCCTGACCTCTGCTAGAGTCTTACATTTTTCAAGAGTGAATTCGCAAAGTTCGCCCTGTATACTTGGCTTGTTATAATGATTCGCTATATCGTTGCGCTCCGGGAGATCAGCTCCATCATACCAAAGACCATGTTCATTCATACCACCTGCATTCTGAAAACCCTGGGGAACCCGACGACCCAGGTAAATTCTATCGAATTTACCTTCTTCATCAGCATAAACTGCAAACTGTGTCGCTAGATTATCATGTGACTTATTTGCTGCGGCCAGCACTCGTTGACTGTCTGCCCCAAAGAAAATAGTACAGGCCTTCAGAGCAGGTCCATTTAACAGATTAAGCACTAGGGTGATATAAAATAGTCCGGGTAGCCTAGTCGAGTTAATCATTCTTTACTCCATTTTATAGGAAGTGCAAAGATGGCTGTATAGGTACGATTGCGATTGTCTATGGCTTCACCGGGCAATAGTTTCCGCAACCCTTGGTCAACTTGGAGACATAATCGTGCTGCCGAATGATTTATACTAATCCCGGCAAGCAAGCCAATATCCCATCTGTGAATATTCTCCATGAGTCCCAGATCATTGATTCCTAAGATCAGCAATGAAGGCATCATTCCTAGTTCACCATCAATAACGAAGGATCCTAGATCAAGTAATTTCGATGTTAAATGAATTGGAGACCCTGCATATATCAAGACATTGTGGAGATATAAATCGCCTACAGATGATATTAAGGCACCCTTATTCATAACAAGAACCGTGAATTTTAATGAAGTCTTCTTTGTGATGGGAGTAGTTAAATATGCACCAAGTGAGATGCCTGGCACGGAACGATACTGCTCACCAGGCTCACTACCAGTAAAGTTGGACATTCCAACACCAAGTATTACACCTCGTTCCTGGCCTGCTATAGGATTCAACGAAATCAATAATATGAGCAGCAGAGAAATTCTTATCAAATACCGGATATTAGTTTTTCCCATTTTCTGATTCCTTATCTGTCATACTAGCCCATTGAATTTCCATTCACGATCAGCACTACTGATCAGGCGTGAAATTTCCCCAGGCAATATCCTTTTCGCGCCAGCCAATCGTAACTGCTGGCATTATGTGCGCCAGATAGAGCAGTGCAATTGCAGTAATGGCATTCATATGGATTTCGGTAATAGTATGCCAATATATCACTGCCAAGGTGGTAATCGTAAAGATGGCATATGCATATTTCAAACCTGTATTAATTACTTGGATCTCGCGTTCATCCAATTTGCTGCTTGAAACGTGAATCAGCTGCCACAAACGAGTTTTGTAAAAACCGGTATAATAGGTTGCAACTATAACCAGGAGTAATGCGGCCATTATTGCACCTAGAAGTGGTAGGCGCTCAGTATTTCTTAACAACTCTTTGAATGCCTCAAAAAATACAATGGTTGTCAATAGCGCGATCAGGTTTGTTGCTATTAGCAACCTACGTGTCTTAAATGATTGGCTATTCTTCATTTTGATCTCCTTTTTTTGCCTGGGCTTTGAGTAACTCTGCACTTAATGGGGAAAATATTTCGGTGGAGAATATTAATTCCAGAGGAAGCGCGAAATACTCACTGATTTTAAATGCTAGATCCAGACTAGGGTTATAATCCTGCCTTTCTAGATACCCAATCGTTTGAAAGTTGACACCAATTGCTTCTGCCAATTCAACTCGTGATAGATTCCGATCACGTCTTAGAATTGCAATTCGATTGTATATTTTTCTAGTTTTCATACGCTATATTAAACATAATATTGTACATATACAATATTTATTTGTTATTATACAACGCATGTTAAAAAACCATACTTAAGATTGTGTAAAGTCAGAGCAATTCGGAGCGGATGAGATGATTTAATAATAGTAACTTTGGGCCGATACTGGGAGTGTCTCAAAAACGACCGCTTTAAAATCACCCCGGGGGGCTCGAAACTGGCCACTTCAAAACCACTCAATTCTACATACTCTCTACATGACAGAGAGATTTTACACTCCCCTATTTCATCTCAAAAAGGGTGTCTCATTATTCAGGCACTATTTGGCAGTCTCATAAACCTTGGTTTTTGAGACACTTTGTCTAAAGATACTTAACCCTATCTCTGGCATTGGCCCCAATTCAATTGAATGTTGTATCTTGATCCATGGCATGATATTGGTAACAGTCTAAATCCTTAAGAATCTGTTAAGCATAATAAACACGGGAGTAGCAATTGGAATTCAATCACAATCAAGTTGAAGTGTATAACCCTATTTATGAAGAAAAGGTTGAGGTCGATGAAGGTATGGTCGAATTACTAACCCTGATGTGGGACATGGGCTTATTAACTTCACTCTCCTGCCAGGAAAATAAACCTGGAATTATGTGGATCAATATGCCCCACGATGATGCATCATGGTTTATGACCGCGCTTTCCATGCAACGGGACAATGATCTAGCTAATGATTCATCGTCTTTGTACGGTAGAATGATGCGGCTTGAAGAGGATGATAATTGGGATTTTGACATCAACCCAAAGGATGAAGCAGAGAGCTATTCATTTGATCAAGAAGGATTTGACGCTGACGAAGATGGGTTCGAGGATGATTTTGTAACAGTTACACGTGAAGGTCCATCTAGAATACACTTTGATATAAATATTCGATTTCCAGTTTCAGAATATCCAATCATAATTCAACGGTTAAAAGTGTTCAAAATACATATGGATAAACTCCAACAGAACTGATGGCAACAAACTTCTAAACCTCATAAGCATTGACAGAGAATAGTCTAACAATAACCAATCCTTAAACATCTTCAACACCAACGCTTAAGCATCCTGGCTGGGCGTTTTCATTCAATTTTGCACTACAGAAGGAACGGTTTTTGAGACTGGTATTTTCCTTATAGGGTGGTGAAAAGTCCATTTATCATGTAGAGAGTATTAGTAAAGAAGTATAAAGCTTTTAGGGCGTTTCGAGGGCGGGGCTACTTTTGGCTTCACTAGTGGAATTAGCATAGTGTACACTTGCTAGATTCACTATATTAACATCCCCCCAAGCCCTTGGGAACTTCGGTTCCTGGGGGCTATTCATTTCCAGTATTATCTTTTGATAAATAGCACGTATCGACTAGATTCAAGCAGATTGGGGGACAATCATAACCAAATCATCAATAACATCAGGATTTCTGGACAGATTAAATAGAATCTGCGAAGACAAAGGCATCTCTTTGGAGCAACTAGCAGAGATAGCGCAGGTGGATCCTGACTTATGCTAATGCTACGATTCCAGTGAAGTAAAAATGGCGAATAACACTCAATAGAATCCTTTGTTTTAGTGGCGTGGATTGGATGTGGTTGGAGTGTGGACACAATCTTGAGGATTTGAAAGTGATAAGTGAAGCTGAGAGTTTAGGGTGGAGTATGAGTGCTAAATAATGCGCATAAACTGTTTTTAGCGAATTCTGGATCATTCCGGCTATATTAGGCCTCAATCGTAAAAATGGTTTTGGGGTGTTCCAACGCATTGTCGCAAAATTAAACTGTTAGCCCTGAAGGAATTGTACCCCTCAATGTCATACCATTTGACAACTAGGCAAACCATAGAAGGAGATGAACCATGGCGACGAAGAAGATATTTATCAGTTTTGATTGGGAGAATGATAGGCACTATCGGTTCCTGCTTTCAGCTTGGGATGCAAATGGTGACTTCAGTTTTTCATTCTCAGACCAAACTTCTAACGAGATAAAAAGTTACGATATTGGCAGAGTTAAGGCAGCGCTTACAGCAAAAATCAACAATGCAACGGGAACAATTGTGATTGTTGGCAAATATGCCAATACACGTCATAAAGATTGGCTTGAAATAGGATATGGGAACTGGCTTGATTTTGAGATTGCCAGGAGCAAACAAAACGGTAACCATCTGATCGCCGTTAAACTCAATTCCTTATACACAGCACCAGTGGAATTAATCGGAGCAGGGGCAGAATGGGCAAATTCCTTTACCGAGGAAGCCATCGTTGCTGCAGTTGAGCGCGCTTATTCAAAATAGTGGATTCTAAACATGCCGATAACAACAGATCAAACCACGGATCTTCTATACGATCACTATAAAGACACATTCCGTGAAATCCGTACCTATACGTCTAATCGAAACAAACTCTTTTTATACGTGTTGTTGATATTCGCTGCGATGCAAATAATAAATCCTGGGGAAGCTCCAAGTATTATGGCCGACGCTCTGAAAGAGAGCTTCGGTGTGTCACCCGTGATCTCGGTACAAGCTATTTCAGCTCTACTCTGGCTGAGCTTGCTCTATTGTTTGGCTCGCTATCTCCAGGTTACTCTGACAATTGACTCGCAATATGGGTACTTGCATACACTCGAATCATATTTGGCAGATTCATTTACCTCCTTTTCTTTCAATAGAGAACGACTTGGTTATGGCGAAGATTTCAAAGGATTGCGAAATGCGATATTTCTTTTCTATCGTGCAATCGTTCCTGTAGTGTTTCTAATCCTTGTGATATGGAGGCTACATTCTGAATATCGATATCTTTGTAAGTTCGAGTTCGGTTATGTTATTGATTGTCTTCTCGGATTGGCCTCTGCCACAGTAATTATATTGTATGTAGTAGAATCTTTGAAATCTTCTCAAGACGAAAACAGTGAAAAGCAGGATTGAGTCAGTATCGAATCATGAGTCTGCCAGTAGTGTGAATTCATAAAAGGTAATTTTTACGAAAGTTGGCCTCACTCGACATAAAGCAGGTTATCCGAATGTTTCACTAATGTGTCTCAAAATATGAAGTGCGTATCAAATATCTCATAATCACGGGTTTATAAGGCTGATGATAATAACATATTTCATGATCAATCACGGATGGAGGAGTTATGCATTCAGTTAAATTTCGCAATGAGCGGAAAGAGTTGGAAATGGCTCTCTTTGAATTGGTTGAATACATGATCAGATTTGCTGAGAAGAAATTAGGCTCTCGGAAAATCCCCACCTATAAATTCTCATATACGTATCGGAGACGAAACGAATCAGGGTCTAGTAATAGAACAGATGAATACGAGATACAAGATTATGCTACGTTTTCCTTTGAGAATAAGAAAGGCATTCTTCCAAGTCAAGGATATCAAAATCTTCGCAGGTTGACGGGAGAATTTGTTGATACTCATGGTGTTGAATTAGACTCATTCCCGAGAGCAGAATACGCTGAAATGATGGTTAGGCATTACTTTGAAGGTGAACGCTACTTCTCAGTAAATTCAGCAAGAATTGCCGACTGCGTGAACGAATTCATTAATGATATTACAAGCGATTACATAGCGTATAAACTGATTTACAATATTGAGCAGTTCGATGCATGCCAGGAATTCACATTAGCAAAAGATATTAAGTTTGAGAAAATAGATGATTTAAGTCTAGCCGTCTACTCCTCTGACAATCTTCGCACTGGGACCTATCCCGAGCCACTGTTATACAGTGATTCTTGGCTAATCACTGTATTTCATAAATGCAAAAAGACAGATGTTGATTCAATTAATGAAGTAAAACCCAAATTCGAAAAGAAGTTGTTGGTATCCTTGAATTTACTTCAAAGTGGTGGACCTAGATTCAGACTCGTCTTTAAGTCAATGGACAGCAACTATCTGAGTCGTGGTATGGGAAGCTCAAGGAATATAATCTTATGTGGAAATAATGATTCTATGTTCTTGGACAAGTCGGCTTTAGATCAGTTCAGATCTTACTTTTCAATACTTAGCTCTGCAAAGGTTCTTGACCACTACTTCTCCCTGTTTGAACGTATCAAGGATTCATTGAATCGAGGTAGTTATCAGGACAGGTTCGTTGATCTAGTAATTGTCCTTGAGATGTTGCTTGCATCAGATACTGAACATTTGGAGTCAACATACCGATTCAAGTTTAGAGGAGCCTATCTTACTAAAGGGATTGGATTGGGATCAGCCAAGAAAAGATTGCAGTTGTTGTCAAGAATATACAGTCTCAGGTCAGATATAGTACATGGTCCCAGTAATCCTAAAAAGGTAAAAGAAATTGATAAACTACAAAAGGAGATAAGGGAATACGAACCAAAGCTACGATTGATAGTTATTACTGTCTTACGCTGGTACCTAAAGCATTTGGATAAATATCCCAATAATATGCTTCCACTACTTGACGAGATTATGGTTTCAGCACCAATAGAAAAGGACTAGTTAAATAGATCCTACTGTTTCCGCTGCTTAATCTGAAATATCAACATATAAATCTCAACAAAACTGAGATTCACACTTAACGCCTGAGCAACCGCTTGGGCGTTTTCATTTATACCCCATAACAATAGAAAGGAGCCCAATATGAATATTGGCTATGCCCGTGTATCTACGCAGGATCAGAACCTTGATCTCCAAAATGATGCCTTAAAAGGTGCTGGCTGCGAGAAGATCTACACTGACAAAATGAGTGGTGCTAAAACGGATCGACCCGGCTTAGAGGAAATACTCAGTATTCTGAGAAAAGGTGATACCCTCGTCGTCTGGAAACTTGACAGACTGGGTAGATCATTAACGCATTTAATCAAAGTAATGAACATACTTGATGAACAAGGGATCTATTTCAGGAGCGTTCAGGAGAGCCTGGATACTTCAACCCCAGGTGGAAAACTCATCTTCCATGTATTCGGTGCGCTGGCTGAGTTTGAACGGGACATCATTCGAGAAAGAACGTTAGCGGGATTAGCTGCAGCAAGAGCCAGGGGAAGGACAGGTGGTCGGCCTAGGAAACTCTCCAAGAAGCAGGTTGAGATAGCCGAGAATCTTATGAAAGACGTCAGTATTCCCATTGCTGAGATCTGTGAAACTCTGGGAGTGTCTAGAGCGACTCTATACAGGTACACAGGAAAAGAGGAGAAGCTGACAAAATGAGTATTGAATAACAGGCAGAACCGAGACAGTTGAAATCATTGGTTGGAAATACAACACCATAGGTCTAGATTTTCACCAATATTTCACTATGAATGTAGAAAGGGATTTGCGACTGAGCAGACGACTATAATAACATAAAGAGTTACGTGAACTCTTGTAGGTTCTCTTCCAAAATCGCCAGTGTATAACACAAAACAAGATCCGCAAGAAGGACGCGTCCAAGCAACTGGGCGCTCCTTTGTGCATTTTGTTTTGAGGTGTCTGGCGATACCAAGGGAGAGGGTGTTACTTAGGTAGCGTCCTTTTTTATTGGTAGGAATCTTGTGCAGCAGGCTCTGCGAAAAACTATTTATCCACTAAAAACACCTAAAGGCGGAGGGGGGGGGACACCATCAACGATAATGAAAGTAGAGTGTTCGAAATAATGGCGGACAGCACTGCAAGGGAACCTTTGGAGGCATCCACCTAAGATTGAAAGCGAATTACTAAATCGACATATAGGTCATAGAGGGAGAAGATTAATTGGGACTAGAAGAACAGCTAAAAGAAAAAATAGAAAGAAAAGAGACTGAAAGAGCTGAAATAATTTGTGAGATTGAATCGATAGAATCGAGCCTACCCAATCGTGGTGCAAAGGCAGTTAGTGGTACTGCACAATTCGGTTGTCTCGGGGTTCTGGGGTGGGGATTAATGTTTTTGGGAATTGGCTTAACAGGATTGGCAATACTCATAACAATAATCCTCGGAAATGAATCTTTCGGAGGGTTAGTGGTAGTTGGTGTACTAATAATCATTTTGGCTTTATTCATAATGATGGGAGCTGCGGGTGGAGGCATACGCGCGCAGGGTGCAGTTGTAGCTGCTCGTGAGACGAAAGAATGCAAGACAAGATTGTTAAAGGTTGAGCAGGAGATCAACCAGATAAAAACATTGCTAGATCCCTAATTATGTTAGCGATACTAATTGTTGGTCTGTCCATCCTGTTAGCATTTTCGTGCGGCATAATGTCTGATTCAAAAGGATACTCTTTTTGGCTTGGTTTTACTCTCGGGTTCTTTTGGGTGGGTATTATTATAGTCATCATAATACCAAATCGAATGCACATCCAATTTGATCCCTTGGCATTTCCTAAAGCTAAATCAGAGATCCTCATCAAAAATAACCGTGCCAATGCAATTGCATCGAGTCGGATTTCAAAGAAATGCCCAATTTGCAAAAAAGCCATATCCCTGTACGACACATCATGTAGATACTGTAAATCTGAATTCTAGCATTCATTTTCCGGCAGACTGATATAAAAATAATGAGGTGTATATCAAGAATGGTTCTCAAACGTCGCGTAAAGGTATTAAAATGAAGGAAAGAATTCCTAATAAGGGACTGGGAAAATTTATTCGGTACATAGGGGGATATTAGGAATAGAGCAGAAACCATTCTGACGTTTCCTGCCCGGGGGGTCTCATTCCATTTCGTGAACATCTCCCGTTTACCCCCTTTTTATATAGGTAATAGAGCTGATTAGGATAGAATTGCAGGCATCCTAGAAATAATGGGGATTTCAAACCCAAAATCACCAGTTCCTGACGATTCTTTGACTAAGAATGAAGTAATAATGGGATTTGACCTTCCCATGGCCGTGAAAATTATCTCAGAGCACCAAGTTGTTGATTCACTTGATTTATTTAGATCATTAAAAGTGATATATAAGGATGTGAATAATTAATCTCTTTGTTTCGAGCCGTATCCCCATTTATCACAGCTTGTCTGACTGATTAGCAGTTACTAAATTCACCGATTAGCGATTAGATCAAGGGGCATGGAAACACTACCTTAAATAGCGGCAAGGAAAAGAGCATATGACTAATAAAATGAGCCCCGCCTTAAATATACACACGTATTCGCCCGAGGGAGAATCATACATTGCCGAACAGATCAACAATGCAATCCAAGATGGTAAAACGGTCTGCTACACACACTCTATGATCAACATGAAGCCTGATCCAATGATTGGAAGTTGGGCAGTTGTCATAAGAAATGGAGATAGTGAGCAGGGGCATTCTGGGGCTATGTCTTTTAGCAAGCAACCAAGGATCTCTATTCATGCAGTCTTAAAATGCTTCGAGTTTGCTAAGGAGAAAGCCAAACTGCTCATTCTTACAAACAACACTTATATACCGACAGTATTTGAGAACGGTCAGCTTGAAAAGTGGGATCAGTACAACTGGAATCTATTTGGAGGCTCTGAAGTGAAAGATGCTGATCTTTGGAAGCGGCTTCTGGCTCTTTTAAAAGAGCATAAACCACAAGTACTCTACACTCCCAACTGGTATGAAACATCACAAATCAAGAAGGTGAAACAGTTGTCACTTGATAGGAGGAGTGGACCAGCAGACAGTATTGATGAGGTTCCGTCAGTCAAACAAACCCAGGGGGAAATATCCCACGAGGGAAGTAAGAAGGTTGAATCTAAACCCGGTGCTAGTCAAAAGAAACGAGGGAGTAAGAGAATCCAGAATCAATCGAAGAAAGCAAAAATGACTGGTACAGCAAAGAAAACTCGTAAGCGAGAGGATAGCCCTTACACGTCCAAACCGAGAATTAGCCGATCAAGTAAATAAGCAGAGAAAGATTAGTCTCCTATAAGGGCTCCAAAATCCTTATCGTCATGTAGCCATTTTAGGTAAATACGATAAATCGATTTGGGCTGTTTCGAGCCCGGCACCCCTTTAACACACCTTGAATCGAAGAGTGTCAGGTTTTACTTCCACGATTCATCTGGAAAGGTCATGGGGGACCATCCTTCAGTACTGATACAATGTGTTTAGAGGATACCCATATTGTCAAAACTATTTAGTAACCAACAGCAGTATCGAGTATGGATAATTGCAACCATTTTAGTATTCTCGTTGATTGGTAAAGACTTCACGTTTCTCATGTCATCATTTTGGATTGGCTGGACTGTTTCAAAAGTCCAAGACAGGAGAACAGACATTATCCTTAAACAGCTAGGAATAATCTTAATAGCAACCCTATTGGGAACAATCATTGGATATAAACTCTCACTCGTGCATTTTCTCGAAATGAACGGCTGGATATAATAAGAAAGTAGACCCAAGTAAGGCACTCAAGAATTCCGAACGCTATAGTTCTGTTTAGCCTCTATTCCACACTTCACACTTCGTAGGATGTTGTGTTGTAGATAAACACATCAAGGGTCTATGAATCCCTCGGCTTTATCTCGTAACTTAATGTCCTATAGCTGATTACAGAAAGCCCAAAAACAGTATGTGCAGCTGGTGATACATTTTGACCTATTAAGGGTGATTTGGTGGGCGAAAACCGTATAGGAAAATGAAATATTAAGTTTGCGCATGGGGACCTAGTTCAAATATAAAGAAATTAAAGATGGAGCTTCGAGGTCCCGGGGTCTTGACTTCACCTTGTAAGTATTCCGTTAGCTTCTAAATTCCCCGTAAGCAATCGCAAGCACCTAATAAAAGGAATAATACCAGTGAGAGGTAATCTCCTGTGAAAGAGAACCAACACATCGAATGGAAAGCATCCTGGCGGGATGAATATCTTAAGTGGATCTGCGGCTTTGCTAATGCCCACGGTGGTACCCTTATCATTGGTCGTGATGATGACGGTAATACTGTCGGCGTTGCTGATGCTGCAAGACTTCTAAAAGATATTCCCAACAAGGTACGTGATATTCTTGGAATCATTGTAGATGTGAACCTGACAGAGAAAGATGGCAAAGAACTCCTGGAGATTATTGTTGAAGCATACTCCTACCCCGTGAGTTACAAGGGACAATACCACTACCGTAGCGGTGCTACCAAACAGGAACTCAAAGGAGCAGCTCTGGATCAGTTCCTACTCCGTAAACGCGGTTTACACTGGGATGGAGTACCGTTACCTCATATAGAGATCGCAGATCTTGATCCGACAGTACTGGGTGAGTTCCGTCGTAACGCGACTAAGAGTCAACGTCTATCCAAAGAGATTCTGGATGAAAGTGATGCCGGCCTTGTGGAAAAACTACACCTGACCACAGGCGCATATCTAAAACGGGCAGCGGCATTATTATTTCACAATGATCCAGAACGATATGTAACCGGAGCTTTCGTCAAGATTGGCTACTTTGAAAGTGGTGCAGATCTTCGCTACCATGATGAGATACACGGATCTTTATTGAACCATGCGGATGTGACTGTTGAAATCTTAAAGGCTAAATATCTCAAAGCACTCATCTCTTATGAAGGGTTGCAACGTATCGAGTCTTACCCCATGCCAGAAGAAGCTTTGCGGGAGGCTTTACTTAATGCTGTTGCTCACAAAGACTACAGCAGTGGAACCCCGATTCAGATCAGCGTGTACTCCGATAAGCTAATGATTTGGAACCCAGGTCAATTGCCCGCTGATTGGACAGTTGAGAATCTATTGCAGAAGCATTCGTCGAAACCCTACAATCCTGATATAGCCAATGCCTTCTTTAGAGCTGGCATGATTGAAGCCTGGGGACGTGGAATTGAGCGGATTATGGATGCCTGTAAAACAGCCAAAGTTCCTGCCCCTGAGATTAAGTATGAAACTGGCGGGTTGTGGGTAATATTTCATTATCCTGATGAGCACAGGAGTTCACATGATACTGGGACGACTACCCGAGAAACTACCCAAGAAAAGTTGGGTAAAAAGTTGGGTGAAAGGTTGGGTAAAAACCGACAAGCAATTATTGATGAGATTCAAAGTGACCAAAAGGTAACTGTCAAAGAGCTGGCATTGGCGTTGGGTATTAGCGAAACAGCTATTGAAAACAATATCAAGTGGCTAAAAGAAAATGGATACATAGATCGTATTGGTTCACGTAAGGGTGGACATTGGAAAGTACTGAAATAATACTCACTCAGAATTGAAATTAACCCTATCAATATATAGATCGGAATACACATAAATGATTACCGGGGAATTACGCAGTCAAGTTGATAAAATATGGGAGTCCTTTTGGACCGGCGGTATTGCCAACCCACTCACCGTTATTGAACAGTTTACTTATCTGCTATTTATCCGTAGGCTGGATGAACGCCAGCTCCTGGAAGAAAAGAAAGCCAATATTGCAGGTATTGGGATAGGTGAGACCTACTACACTGCTGAACAGAGTCGCTTTCGCTGGAGTTCCTTCAAGAATGCTGATCCCGAAGTCATGTTTGGTCTGTTTACTATTCCCCAGGTCAATATGGATAATCTCACCATCTTTGAACACATGAAAGGCATTGGTGATAAAGCCGGTGTCTTTGCCAAATACATGCGCGGTGCCACCTTCATGATTCCCACCCCCAGGCTCCTGGATCAGGTAGTACAGATGATTGATAAGATCAAAATGGATGATCGGGACACCAAGGGTGATCTCTATGAGTATCTGCTTTCCAAGATTGCTTCAGCCGGTAGAAACGGACAATTCCGAACACCCCGACATATTATCAAAATGATGGTGGATATGGTGGAGCCCCAAAAGGATGACACCATTTGCGACCCGGCTTGTGGGACCGCTGGTTTCCTAGTCAGTGCCCGCAATTACATCGATGAAAGGCATCCGGACTGGTTTCATGAGAAGAGTTTCAGGGAGCACTTCAATACAGATATGTTTACTGGAATCGAATTTGATCCAACCATGCTCAGAATTGGTGCCATGAACTTGCAATTACATGGGATTGAGAAACCCCAACTCATCGGGAAGGATTCTCTTTCTGAAGGCAATGCCGATATCCGAGATCAGTTCACTTTGATTTTGGCCAATCCGCCCTTTAAGGGTAGCCTGGATTATGACAGTGTGGATGCTTCCGTGCTTCAGACGGTGAAGACCAAAAAGACAGAATTGCTCTTTCTGGGGTTAATGCTGAGAATGCTGAAAACCGGCGGGCGGTGTGCTGTGATTGTCCCGGATGGTGTTTTGTTTGGTTCATCCAAGGCGCATAAGCAGATCAGGGAAGAGTTGGTTGACCATCAGAAATTGGAGGCAGTGATCTCCATGCCCTCTGGTGTATTTAAGCCTTATGCTGGAGTTAGTACAGCAGTGCTGTTGTTTACCAAGACCAATAGTGGGGGTACAGATAAGGTCTGGTTCTATGATATGCAGAATGATGGCTTTTCTCTGGATGACAAACGGGCTGAGGTTGAGGGAAGTAATATCCCGGATATCGTGGCACGGTTTGGTAAGCTGGCTTGTGCGGTGTCAGACCAATTCGGTTCATTTGATCTAAATAAATAAGAGATACTTTGGGCGGCTAACAAACCGTAGAAGGAGCCAATAATGAGCCCAAAGTCAGAAGTAGAGAGACGAGTAAAAG
>Ga0307992_1000909_pt1 | contig 17944 bp, 32 predicted proteins | sample EllFjometagen133_FD_203162 | JGI IMG/M metagenome (GOLD analysis project Ga0307992, IMG submission 203162) | Marine microbial communities from Ellis Fjord, Antarctic Ocean - #133 | ecosystem: Environmental > Aquatic > Marine > Unclassified | place: Southern Ocean | collected 2014-10-08
CCGCAAACCGCCGTTTTTTCACGGATTCGTACTCAATCGGCCCCGCCGGACTCCCCGCCGCGTGAATCGCCAGTGCCAGCGCCCAGAACCGGTCCGCGTGGCCGGCTTTTGAGCGTTCCGCCGTAAATCGTATGTTGCCGGCGGTCGTGGTTTCCTTGGTTACGGATCTCAGATCGGCCCGGACATCCGGATCAAAAGGAATCCTTAATTTTCGATCTTCCATTTTTCCGCGCAAAGGATAGGCCATTTCTTCTTTTACCCGGTTCGTAAACGTCACCAGCTCGATTTTATGTTCCCCAAATTTTTGCTGCGCGTCATCTCCCCATCCGATCCCCAGCCCCGTGTAGTCAAAGCAGGTCCTGAAAATCACCGGGAGCCAGGGCCACAACACTTTTTCCTGATCCGGTTTGCTCATGTTTTGCAGGGTGATCACCGCGCGGGTATAGAGCACGTCCCCCAGCTCTTCCAGGATCCACAATACCGTGAGGTCCTTTACTCTGCCGATGTCCAGCCCGGCAAAAAGTCGCGGAATATCATTCCCGGACGGCGGCCGGTCCAGTTCCCATGCGTCATTTTCTCCGTATTCGCAGCCGGCAATCAGGTCATATTCCAAAAACGCGGCGTCGTCGTCACCGGGAATGCACATATATTCCTGGAAAAAAGACTCCTCGTCCGCGCACCCGGATTTTATGAAATCAAAGTACTCGGCCTCGTCCATTGACTGCTGCTCGGCGTCGTCGGCCAGGGCCTGCTGTAATTTATAAAGAAATCCCTGGTTCAGGGCGTCTTCCAGGGTCACCTTGTGATGGCTGATTTTTTTCGGGTTGCCCTTTTCTATGATTTCCCGGACCAGGAGGTTGAAAAAATTTCTACTTCCCCGGTGCGTGGAGATCACTTCCAGCAGTCCTCCCCAGGTCAGACCGGGGTAGGCGATAGACCACATTTTTCGCGGATGGCCCAGGAGTGCGAATTCGTCCAGCACGCGCCCGCCGCGCTTTCCGGCCTGGGCGTCCGGGTTGGAACTCATGGAATAGATGCTTTTTCCGGAGGCGAATCTTAAGACCAGGGCGGTGAGTTTTTTGCCGGCATCGATGACGATTTCCCCGAGATCCTGGGCGGCCAGCTCGAACACCCTGGCCCACATTTTACAATCTTCGAGAAACAATCTCGCCATGATCTCATCCCGGCTGGATACCCACTGATCCCAGAGCGCGCCGGCCTTGGCGGTCCGCTCCACCGTAGGATATGCCGTGGCCCATGACAGGCCGATCTGCCGTCCCTTTTCCATCAATTTCAACCGGCTCATATCCTTGATCCACCGCTCCTGATAGGGCAAAAACATTGCTTTAGGATTCGGCGGTAATATTTTGGCACATCCTTTTTTCATTCGGCCATCCTCAATACGTCCCTCCGGATCGCTTTAATGGTATCCTCGGAAACTCCGGACTGCTTGGCACTTTCTCCTGCAGCATCGGCGGCCTCCGTAATGGCCTGTATCCGGATCTCCTTTTGCCGTTTCTCGCTGCGCTCTACGATAGCGAACGCTTTGGACAGGCTGTCCCAGACCCGTGAGTCCCGTTCCTCGAACTGCAATCCCTCGACATATTCATACTGGTCATCCAACAGATCCCTGGCGCGTTGAAGGTAATTGCGTTTTTGTCTCCGGCGCTGGTCCCACAGGTCCAGCCTTGCATCCGGCGCCTTGCTCTCGGCCTTCCATCTCCGGAGCGTAGTGTCGCTGATATCCAGTGCTTTTTGGATATCAGCCAGACTCCGCCCGTCCGCATAAAGATCTATGGCCAGCGGCTCTTTGACCGCGCGATCTCCCTTGATGCCCATTATTTCAGCTTCCTTTTGACCCGCGCGATGGCGCTGTTCATTTCGGCCAGGGATACATGCACGTCGCGAAAACTGTCGAACAGGGACAGTGTCCGGTCCATGTCCGTATCTTCTATTCTTACCAGGCCGGTATTCAATTCACGGCAGATGCCGTCATGGATATTTTCGGCACGGAAGAGCAAGTCCTTCCGCATCTTTTCATATCCCGCCAATTTAGCTTTTAGCAGCGCGTAATCGCTCATAATTTGTATGCTCCTTTCGCTCTCACAACCGGACAATATTGATTTCCTTTTATGCTTTCCACCAGCTCGGTCTGGGTCTGGGTGTTGAGAGATATCACTTCAACAACCTGGACATATATGCCGTCCAGCCGGCAAAACGCCCGGGTGCAGTCGCCTACCAGGCGAACATTGCTTTCGTACAGCCGCTTGATTTCGGATACATCCTCCCGGTACTGGTCCAGGATGACCTGCTGCTCGGCCTTGCGCGCGGCCTCCTGTCGCACAAACCGCTTATTGTCAAAATACCAAATGATAAATATCAACCCGGGCAGTCCCAAAATCTGTAAAATCGCCACGGAATACGTCAACGGCGGCATTATTTCCATTTTAAAAATCTCCGATTTTTAGGTTCCGGGTTCACGCTTCCGGGTTCACGGTTCACGCTTCCGGGTTCACGGTTCACGCTTCCGGGTTCACGGTTCACGGTTCACGGTTGAAGGATTATACCTTTTTAACCTTTGAACCGTGAACGGTGAACGGTGAACCAGTCTTTTCAAGGTACGGTTCACGGTTCACGGTTCACGGTTGAAGGATTATACCTTTTTAACCTTTGAACCGTGAACGGTGAACGGTGAACCAGTCTTTTCAAGGTGCCGTTAATATTTTTCTTTTATTTTTCGGACTTGTGTATGATCCCCCGGCCATCTGCACAGCTTTATATACCCACCATGCCCTGATTCTATACATTTTATCCTCCAGACAAATGCGTTTTAGCTCTTTGTCCGTTTGTGCCAGCCAGATTTCGGATAAAAATCCGCGTCGCATCAATTCGCTTAAGGCGTCGTGGAAGAGAGAGCCCCGGAGAATCCGCTTTAAATATTTTTTTTGGAACCATTTCGGCAATCGGTCGGCAATCAACCGGCAAGGACCGCTGGGGCCATCCCACGGATACCCGAATTTTACTATGAGCCAACCGTTTTTATATAACTCGACATATCGTGTGATAATGTCCGCATTCGGATACACCTCTGTTTGTGTCTCTGTATCTTTCCAGAGTTGGTGCCGAAACCCGGTTTTATATTTTATCCGTGTCCTTTGTTTCCTAATTCCTAATTTCTCTTTCCTAATTTCTCTTCTCACTTTCCCACCTGCTCACTTTCTCACCTGCCCACAATCAGCTCGCCTCGACCTCGACCCTGACAGCGATGTGAATCTTTCCCCAGACCACCCCGTTAGCATTTGAGGGGTCGTATGTTACGATGGGCACGTCGTAGCCGCCCGGATCGATGGATTGCCCGCCCAGGTCCAGGCGGATCTCTCCGGTGTCATATCCGTCGTTATTCCACAGGATAACCCCCGCCGCATGGTCCGTTGATTCGATGGTGGTTGAATCAAACGTGGCCGTGATCTTGGTCACGGAAGACAGGTCCTGGGCCACGCCGTCGGCTTTTAGAATCAAATCAATCGTGTTGTCATGGCCCAAATAAACGATTTCTGTTGTCATGGCTATTTTCCACTAATTATTCGTTTAATTGTATTTGATACAAAAGTTCGAGCGGTTGTAACCGAAGTGATTATCGGATCTATTATCATCCCCAACCCTGCCGTTACAGCCCGAACAATCCCGCTCCAGGATATCCCGCCGGCCACGTTACGAGCATATGCCGCCGATCTTTGAATTATCCCCGATGAGTCCAGCGTTCCGCATCCGGGGCGCTTATAATTGACCTTGCGTGTTACGGTTCCGGCAAATGATATTGCACCTGCCGCAGCCCGGGTAATCAACCCAAGTACGTAATCGATTATACCGGAAAAATTTAGTCCACCGGATGCAGGACCCTCTGTAGTGATCTGAGCTTCATTGACAAAATGGAATGTGCAAGTTCTCCTACACCCTGTTCCAGATCGCTCAAACTCCACTGTTACGTCAACCCCACCTTGGATTGCATTGTCTTGTCTGGTTATATTGTGTGTCCATGTTGCCATTTTATACCTCTGCGATCCTTGCATTTCCAGGACTGCCGCTTTTGGCGGGCGTCAATCTTCAATCGTCAATCTTCAATTCTTACCGCCCACCCCATCCGCAATCGCCCGCGCAATCGCAAGCTGATTCCCCGGCTCTTTTAAAAACCTCCACATTTTCGGATTGCTGATAAACTCGCACTCCACCAGCACCGCCGGCATAACCGTATTTTTCAGCACGCAGAACCCGGCCAGTTTTACGCCGCGATTCACATGATCCGGAAACCGCTCCATGAGCGAGATATGGATCATCCGGGCAATGCCGTCCGTGATCGTGCTGGCCCCGCGATAGATATGCGTGGAAATCCCCGAAACCGTGGTTTTATGCCAGGCATCGCAATGAACCGAAACGAACAGATCAACACCGGCCTGGTTGGCCATCATGCACCGGTCGGACAATGAAACAAACTCATCCCGCTCCCGGGTCATAAGCACCTCGTGCCCCCGCTTTTCCAGCTCGCACCGCAGCAAGTACGAAACGGACAACGCGATGTCATCCTCTTCCGCACACCCGTACGCCGCCCCGTTGTCCGCCCCTCCATGCCCCGGATCGATCATGATTTTCATTCCACCCAAATCGTTTTTGCTCTTGGGTCCCGGCAGTTCGTCAATGTCTATGTTTTGCACTTTCTTTTATTTCCCGTTTTTTTAATCCGCGTTAATCCGCGTAACCTGCCCGCTCGTGCCTCGCAGTGGCAGGCGGGTCTGCGGACAAAAAAAGCCCGGTCCCTCCGGAGAAAAACTCTCCGAGAAAACCGGGCTGCATGAGCCGCTATGGCCGTTCATAATGTGGCGGGCAAGCCGCGCTGATTTATTTATATATTAAATGCTTATAAATGTCAATTTTCACTCCAAGCCTTGAACCCCTGAACCTTGAACCCCTGAACCCTTCTTATAAATATACACCCACTTCCCGCAATGCTTGCACCGGGTCTTAATTTTATCCGCGACGGCCTGCATCAATATTCCCCGGCAATGAGGACACCGGAACACCGGACCCGCATCCGCCTCGAACTCATTATCCCGCACCTTTGATCCATATCCGTCATTCAGCATAAGTTTGTTCATTGCTCTGTGTGGAGCAGACATTCCTGTCTGCTGTCCATTAACTCCTGCCTGCAAAATACTGGCAGGCTATAAATGGCAGGCTGGAAAGCCTGCCCCACCATTTGTTTTAATCTGCTGCCGGAAAATAGGTGCTCACAAACGGACTACACCGCACCCAGTCCCGCCGCCGCTCACCGCATTGTCTCCGGTTTTGTGAGGATCTTTTGATCATGTTACCCTTGACCGCCAGAAACCACAACCACTCCAGCCACCCCCGACGCTTCCGCCGCTCCAGCCGGTTTTTTCGACGGTCCGTGCATTCTCGTTCAATGAATCTATACTTCATTTTGAGTATCCTTTCCCACATAATGGCTCTTATTTCTTCCGGATATTTTATCATTATTCCTTCGCAATTCTTTCTAACGTTTTAAATCAGCCGCCCGGCTTTTCGGGTCGGCTGCATTGGCTTGTTAGCCAGCAAACAACTTAAGCTGTGCCGTTTCTTGCTCGATTCTCTTAGCCGCTATCTCGCAGTACTTTTCTTCTATCTCTATGCCTACCCATTTTCTTCCAAGACGTTCACAGGCTATTGCGGTTGTGCCTGAACCTATGAAGGGATCAAATAAAACGTCTTTATTGTCGCTATAATTTAATACCAAATCGACCATTAAGCTTATTGGTTTTTCGTTTGGATGAAATCCACACTGACTATTTTCGTGATACAAAACACTTCTCGGATATGTTTCATCCACACCAATCGTTCTTTCTCTTTCGTTATTGTATTTTCCATAATTACTTGAGGCAGCAGTTTTTCCGTGAGGTCTAATATCTTTCGGGTGTTTTTTTGTTATTGTAGGAATATATTTCATTTTTCCATTTGCCAGAATAACTATATCTTCGTGTTGTCTGAGAGGCATTACTTTAGCGTTCAAAAAACCAACGGCTTGGCTTTTATGCCAAACGTCACACCATCTAAATCGATTTATATATCTAACAACCAATATTGCCGTTGAGGGATTTTGACAGGTAAAAACAATATTATCATCCTGCAGCACATCAAAAACCTTTATTGTAATTTCCAATTTATCCCATACGTTTTGAGTTCTTCCATACGGCGGGTCGGTCAAAACCAAGTCCACAGGCTCAAGCTCCGGCATTATCTCAAGACAATCGCCGTAATACAGCTTGCCTAATTTTGATTCGTAATATGGTTTCAAATCTTACTCCATTTTTACAGGCTAACGTTTGAGCTAACCTGCGCCCGCTCTAATTTATTCAAAGCACGGTTTTCTCGGCGTCTGGTCCAGCGGCTTGTTATATTTCTTTCCCTCTAAAATTTCATCGGCATAGCCATTTTTTTTAGCCCATTCTTCCAATTCTTCATCAGATTCATTAAGCCAACACAAAGTATTTGCGTCATCGCCTGCTTCGCGATCAAGTCGTGCAGTCTGTTCCCATGTACCATCCTCCATTTTTGCATAGAAATCGACTACGTTACCTCTATCATCGGCACTAAAGTTATCCATATTGCCTCCAAAATATAAACAGTGTGATAGACGGAAAATTATTTTGTTTCATCCCTCTCTCTTTGCGATTTTCCAGGCTGTCGATTGATCAGCTCGGAAAACTTGCCGATCCCCAATTTCTTTTTGAACTCGGCCTGCGCCGCCGGAGTCATGGTTTCGGCAGGCTGGAAAGCCCGCCCTACAGATCTTCTTTCCTTCTGATCTTCTATCTTTTTCTGTTCTTCCCCGGCCGTCAACCCCTCAGCAGAAATCCGCTCCGCATCCGACTGCAATATCTTTTTTAAATAATTGTGATTTTTGAATCCGAATTTCTCCAGATCGCAAACGGTGCGCAGGCCCTGGATAATCCCGTCCCGGGTAATCCTGTATTGTTTTTGATCCACCGCAAATATGCCGGTTTCCCACAACCGCGCCAGCTCTTTCGCGATCCGCAGCCGCTTGGCCGGCGCAATCGCCCCCAGCCGTTTGGTAGCAAATGCGCTCGTATATTCCCACACCAGCGGGCACCATTTCCCGTATCCCGCCATCGCCTGTGTAAGGTTGACTAAGGTTTCCGCGCGAGTGGCTTCGTCTATTGAATATTTATTTCCGCAATATGGGCAGATTAGTTTCATGTTTTAAGGTTCACGGTTTAAGGTTCACGGTTCACGGTTCACGGTTCACGGTTCACGGTGAAAAGGGTTACGGTTCAAGCTTAGCGTTGCCTGTGCCTTGGTGTCATATATCTCCGGAATATACCCGGCATATAGCGCCAGGCGCTCCGCCACTTTCAATGCCGAATCTTTGCGAGGCAGGCGGCCCATCTTTTTTTTTGTGAGCCGTCGATGCGCATAAACAGCACATACCGCCGCCACGGTATCCACTTATGTTCTACTTTCATTTTCTCACCTGCCCCCCTTCTCACTTTCTCACCTTCTTTCCCTTCAAAGTCCAGACACCAGATCACTCAACTCCGCCACCTTGTGCCGCATGGCCCGGGCCTGCGTTTTCGAAAACAGCACGGTTCCGAATTTCTGTGATAAGCGCCGGATATCTCCGGCGAACTTCTCCGGGTTGGCCAGCATGCGTTCAAGAAACTGATCCACCACCTGCACGGGCAGGGACACGTCCGATCCGGGCCGCACCGGTTGCAGCTTGGTTTTATCTTCCAGCTCGAAATCAAAAGAAAGCTGGCTCACCATGTCCACGATCACGGCTTTTTTGCCCCGGCTGGCTTTGACCAAACCCGTGAGCCCGCGCTGGCGAAACGAATTGTAAAACGCATCCAGCTCCGCCTCATTCTCGGCGATCCAGTATCCGCCGCCGGTACCGGCCCGGGATAACAGCGGAATGTGGTCATGCTCATTCAGTAGATGATTGTGCATATGCCGCACTTCCCGTTTCCAGCGGTCGAGCTGTTTTCGATGCCCCCGCGTGGAGGTCATGAGATTCAGCATCCGCCTCAGCTCGGCGCGTTCCAGTTTCGACCCCAGCCCGGCGGAGAAAATCCCCTCGCACCGCTGCGCGTAAATAAGTGCCAGCTCGTTCGCCGAAATGGCATTGACTTCCCCCACATGATCCACCCAAAGAATAGAGAGGAAAATATTCTCCTCCCGCGTCAATTGAGCATTGTGAGTGCCGTCCCTGCTGATTCCGAAATCGGATAGTTTCATTTTAACCTCCAAGAAGTTAAGAAAATCAGAGGGTGAGAAGGTCGGGCCTCCGAACGTTCTCGGCCTGCCAACCTTCTAACCTTCTAACCTTCTTAATCACAAGTTGTGCCCGTGGCCTCCTTCAATACGCATAACCTGCTCCCCCGGATCATAATGGTTGATCATGTGCGAGCCAACTTCTTTTCGATACGCATCTGCCTCAAACTGCATCCGGTCGCATTTGTGGCATTCAAGATGACCGTTCCGCTTTGCCACCCGGTCCAGACACTCCAGATAATCCGGACAATGCAGCACAGCGATTTGCCTGCACCGGCGCTCGGACAGCTCTTCTTTGAGCGATATCTTTTCTAAATACGCCATTTGACCTCCTCGGCATTCCGCCATGCGTCAATGACCACCGCCAGGATCATGAAACAAAGAAACCCCGGCATGATCCAGAACCGGTTATCGCTGACAAATTGCACGCTACTAAGAAATATGTTTTCCATGTCAGACGACCCCCTTTTCTATGGCCAACCACTCGGGAATGGTGCACCCAATAAGGTCTCCGGTCAACTCCACATCCTGGGCCATGCTTTTTGGAATCCAGACCTCACTAACGCCCTCGAAAACAAGATAGGCGCCATCCGTCTCGCGTCTTAATTCCCCGCAAAACCGCATGGTTCTCATAAAAGCCTCTTTAGGTTGCTTTTCAATTTCACCTCGATGCCGGCGCCCTTGATGCTGTCGATCAGCTCGTTGACCTTGGCCGCGTCCGGTTCCGGCAACTTGCTATTCATAGAGTCCGCGCCGATGTTCACCCACTCGGGCCGGCACATCGTGACCAGTTGGAGGAGCGACACCGTGTCAAAATCCATGATGGGCTCGATGGTGAGCATGGTTTTGTGGGTATTGGCCAGCCGCCCCATTGATATCGCTCTGCGCAGCGGGGTCAGGGTGTGCCCCATTTCCGGATAATATCTATTGGTTTCGATTGTGGTTCCCAAAATGGTTTTCACCAAATCGAACGCCTGCGCGTATTTCTCGAACCGGGCCGGATTTTTGGATTGAAATAAATACTTGTTTTTAAACATCAAACAATAAGTAAGCGTGTCCATTATCCATTCGTCCGGGATCGCGTCGGCGAACATATCGCAAGATGAGCCCACAAATATAAAATTTCCCTCACCCAGATCCGTTTTAAACTCGTCCCGGTCCAGCCGGGTAGGGGTTTGCGGAAACCGCTTCATGTAGCAATACGAGCAGTCATGCGCGCACCGGCCCTTGACCGCGTTCCAGGTGTGCGTCACAAACGGATACATATTGCCCTTGCTTATATTAAGCCCCATTTTCTAATTAATTCCTTTTCAAATCTTCCGGGTATGTGTCCGGTATTTTACAGATCCCGGTGGATTGCTGAAAATGAATGACCCGATCTCTGAGCAAAAGGATCTCTTCAACGTGAAGATCGCTACACCCGATGCTCTGACACTTCACTGCATACGCTTTCAGCGTAGCCGGGACGGCACGGTCTTTCGCGCGAAACACGATCATTTCTTTTTCGGGCACCTTCGTGCCGTCATTCTTAAATACTTCTCCATAATATTTTTGATCGATTCTCACTTTCTCACCTTCTCACTTTCTTGCCCTTCTTTTTCCCTCATCACACAAACAATCTTCAGTATTTGCTTTAAATTCCCGACATTCCTGCAAAACCGCAGGTTGTCCACATTCGCAACCTTCTTGACCAGCCCGGCCAGGCGCTTTTCGCCATTGTCCAGCCCCAGCGCCTCTTCCCATATCCGCGCATGCAGCGCCTGGGCCATTCTTTGCCGGCCCTTGTCGGCAGGCTGGAAAGCCTGCCCTACAGCCTTTTTTTTAAACCCCAGGGACCCGAAATAATCCACCAGGTCTTCCAGCTCCGGCACGGACATTGCCCCTGCCGACGATACCCCGTAAACCCCGAGCGTTTCCATGTATTCGGCATCGTCCAGGCCCAGATCCTTTTTGGCGATATGCACGATGGCCAGCAGGCCGTTTCGTTGCCTCTGGATCTTATTCGGCGACTTTTTACCCGCCGTTTGTTTGGCTCCGTTTAGTGCTTTCATGGTTTGCTCCGCACAAAATCAGTATAAAAAGTATTCGCATTCCTCACCCGGTAAAACTTGACCCGGCCTTTTTTCCCGGTCAATTCCAGCCAGCCGGCCTTTGTCAGTTTCCGGATGGTTGACTGCGCATAACTGATGTGCGCCTCGGTGAGTTTTGATATATCCGATGCTGAGAACGCGCCCTTGACGTGCATTGCCCGGTAAATGCGTTTTTTTACGTCCGCCGTTGGGAGTAATCGCGGATCATACCGGTATTTCTGGTAACCCAGCTTTTTTAGCTCGCCGGTTTTCCTGAGATCATTCCACGAACGGTTGAACCCGGGGCGGTCTTTTACCAGGATCTCGGCCCGGTCAAATATATCGGCCCGGCAAAAGGGTGCGATTGCATTTGCCGCCGCCCTTCGAATCCGGTACACCATGCCGGTATTTTGATATTTATTGTTTTTCCGCAATGGCCCGCGTATCCTCTCCCACATTGTACCAAAAAACCAGGGCGCCCGTGTCGTCGGGAAAACATTGACCCAGGGTTTTGACGTTTTTGCACGGGGCAAGATCCTGCCCGGGGTGCCGCCGGATGGCCTGGTCGACAAGGCGCTGTTTTCTGAGTTCTATATTATTTTCATGCATTCAGCACCCTGCATCCGCCCCATAAAAACAACATCCAGCAAATTGTCGGAACAATAATGAACACCGTAATTTTCGCGGCTAACAATCCGTATTTGTCAATCAGTTTTCCCATTTTTACATACCTCATCCACAATTCGTTCGGTCAGGGCGCTGATCCCCGATGCTTTCATGATCCGCTCTGCGTTCAGGGCATCCGTTAGAACATTGCGGAAATCCCCCTGGGCGTGGTGCAAAAGTTTGGCCGCACATTCCGTGGGAAGATGCTGATCCAGGGCCTGGCGATACCAGACCGTGACATCGGCCTGGCACACCGCCTCGAAAGAGACGGTATCCCGCAGCCGTGAAATAAGCCGGCGTTCCCGGCCCAGCTTATTTTTAAGATTCTCCTCCCCGATCAACAAAATCGGGGTTTTACATACGTCGTGTATATTCCTTAATACATTCAAACATTTCAAATTCATCCGGTCCGCTTCATCCACCATGATAATGCGGCGCCGGTTGCCAATCTCGGTGGCAATCATCTCGAAACAGGTTTGCCGGAACCGTGGCCGGGTGCCGCACAGGCGAAAGCATATTTCCCGGAGCAATTCCGTATAGGCCCAGTCCTCATGATAGAGTACGTAGACCGTGTTCGCATTTACAGTATATATCCGCTCCGCCGCCGTGGTTTTCCCCCGCCCGGCCCGCCCGATCACGGCGGCCATCTCCACCCCCAGGCACGCGCCCAGAAGTTCGTCGCACAAAGCCGTGGTGCGCTGGTAATTTTTAGTATTAATGAAGATATTTTTCATATGTGTTTTTATCCAATACGGTTTTTATCAAAACTTTAGGGTGACGTCCAAAGTGTTTATACGCGCATTTCGTACAAAAATAACTTCCACAATGAAAGCAGCGGCATAAACGATATAGATCAAACCACTCCCAGCACCCCCGGCATTGTACAATCCCGTGTTGTGCTGCATTTCGGTAAGATTCAACCATCCATGAAAAATTTTCATTGTACTCCTCAAGGGTTATTACTACTGACCTATGACACCTGACACCCGAAACTTTCTTTTTCATACCGCCACGCTCTCCTTATATATATTCCAGTATTCCCGCGTATCGATATCCATTCGGGCCTCATATTCGCGCATGAAAACCGCGTCCTCTTCCGATAACCCTTTACCCTGAACCGTGAACCCTGAACCTCCCTGATCCACACACCACTGATACCGATCCACCTCACTCCCGAAAATTGGCTTATTCTCGCACCGATACGTCTCAATTTGCCTTATATCCGCAGCCAATTCCTCCACCGTCTGCACCGGCGCCCGGCTTTCCATGATGCGCGCGCGCTGTTTGGGCGTTCCGGTCACGACCTCGGGTTTTTCCTCCGGGGGGATTTGCGAATAATTCAGGAAATCCGGTACGGAATGGGTCAGCGCCCGGTAGGCATTCAGCGCGGCCTTGCGCTTGGTGCGCTTTTCGTGAATCTTGCGACCCGCCAGATCTTGATCCTTCATGGATGAATATTCCACGGGAACCGCCTTGCAGACGAATTCTCCATTGTGAAAACAAAGCACCCACTCCAGGTCCATCGGATCGTAGCGGACTTCCACCCGGGTTTTGTGCAGCACGTCCAGATCATCGTGCTCATAGAACTGATTTCGAAAAGAAATGCGGCCCCGATCCACCACACGGCCCTCACGGTCCGCCCGGGCCAGGAAAACCAGGTCTATTTCGTCGGGTTGCAGCCATCGGGGACGCCATCCGTCCACATAGCACGCCTTTAATACGTCCATCGGCGTGCATGATTTTGGTTTGGGTTTCCAGGACCACTCCTTGAGTGCGCCCCGGTGGAGTTTTGTCGAATTATAATAATCCATCGCCCGACACATGGTCATGGCGAATTCGGAAAATGTTAGCAATTTCCCTGCTTTGGCCAGGCGGTCGATCTCTTTTTGATCCACCTCGGCCTCCTCATCAGGACAGCCTAATTTTTTCACGCCTCCCGGTACCGCAAAGTGATCCCTGAGAATGCCCTCAAAATTGGAAAACGTACCCTCGATCATCTTGGCCTTGGCGTTTCTGACGATGGCCTTCTTGTGGGTTCCGGGCAGGATTACGCAGGGATTGATCAGGTCCGGGGTTTTGGGGACGTCAAGTTCCGCGTCCAGGGTGCGCTCCACAGACATTCCCAGGGATTTGATGGATGCCATAACACCCATAATATACCGGGATAACTCGGGTTTTCCGTTGTCAGTATAAATCGCGTTGAACGCGCCGAACATGCGGCAACCGATGCGAAGGGCCAGGCCCACGAGCTGGGAATCATATTTTTTATCAACGGCCCCGCCGTAAAACATGCGGGTGCGAAGATCCTGCCAGAAAAAGCCTTCGGGCCGGAACACTTCGCCGGTGTCGTCATCGGTGACCCAGAAATCAAACCGGTGTTGATCGCCCACAAGAATTTCAAAGGGCGCCAGGTCCGCGTAAGATCTGAGCACCGGCGGGAGCACATTGTCCAGGGCGCGAAGTCCGCCGCGCTGAAGCGCGAGGAGCTGGGGCGTTACTTTTTTGGTGTACCATTGCAGGGCGGACTCATAACAGCCGATTTTCCAGCCTCTTTTTTGCGCCTCTATAATAAGGATGTCATATAGGGCGTCTTTCGCAATTTTGCGGTGCTCTCTTTTCAGGCACAGCCCGACCCACCAGTCCAGGGATTCTTTTTGCCATGCCCTGGGTTTGCCGCGATTCTTTTTGGTGTGCTGGAGACCGGCCAGGCCCCGGGCACGATATTTTTTGATGTATTTATACAGGGTTTGATGAGTGGTGCCGTGTTTTAGCGCAACGGCCCGGATCCATTTTGATTTTTTCCAGCCGGTGGGAACTGCAAGGGATTCCTGTACCATATTTGCCAGCCGGCGCACCCGGGGATCCCGGAGGGTTTGCTCTGACAGTGTTGTGTCCCCATTCCAGGAGGCAGAATTGTGGGACAGGCTTTCCAGCCTGTCAAATTGGCCCATGCCCGCCAGTTTCGCCGATGCAGCCAAAGCCGCCTCCGGCGCCAGGGTCGGGATCATATCATTTGATATGGTGGCTGATATGTTTTCCATTTTCTCGATCACTTTTTTTTGTATTTCTCCGGGAAGAGCGGAAATAATGTATTCGCGCCGGATCGATCCGTTTCCGTTGACATTCTCATATGTCCAGCCATCATTTTGAGCCCTCTTGTTTACAGCGCGGATCGTAATTTTGACAGCATCCGCGATCTGTGCGGCTGAAGCCGCACCCACGCTCACGCCGGGGTCTCCGCCGGAAACGGCTGATTAACCGGACCCGGTGCGTCGTTTCCCAGCATATTGTGCCGGACAAACCTGTCAACCTCATCACAATGCAGGTCCAGGGCCGAGAGACAGTTATTAATTTCGGACAGCATCCCCATTCTAAACGCCCAATATTGCCGCAAAACAACCGTGAAAACACTAATGGTTTCATCCTGTGTCTCTTTTTCGATTATTATGTCGCAGAGGCTTACCATATTGAGACACTTTAGATATTCACCGTCCAGATCGTTCATTGTCCCTATAATTAGCCCGCGGGCGGACGCGGACAAGTCTTCTAAATTTGCCATTGGCCTAAAACCTCCCCGGAATACGTGTCATGGTCAAACTCCCTGCAAAACCGCTCGAATGCCGCATCAATTTCAGATTCAGGGGCATTCGCGACTTCTTCCATCATATTGTCGGCATCCTGCACGCAGGATTTGCAAATCATGACCGTTTTCGTGTAATATTCTCTCTCCGTGCAACCCGGGAAAACAGAACTGGACTGCAATTCCGCGCCCACGATCCCGATATCCATGCTATTCCAGATCTCACAGCCGCATTCGTTACAATAATAATAGGTACACACAATACCTCCCCTTGACATTAATGGCATTCCGCAGGCGGGATCACCCGCTCCAGCGGCCACCCCATACATTTTGCATACGCACGGCCCAACTCCAGAGCCTTCGGAGACACTCGCCTCGTTTGAGGTTTATTTTTCTCCGTTGCTCCGGTTCCCCGCTTCGCCGTTTCATTTTTGCTGTTTTTGATCTTCTCGGCTCGGGTCGGCTTTCGCCGATTCTCTCGGTTTCCCATTATAAATCCTCTTCATCATTAATAAAAATCAATAAAATCTGCCTTTTCAACAATAGCACATAAATAATATCCGCATTCACACTCGGCCCGAACCTCGATGCGCTTCGGGTCACAAGGGTCTTGCTCTGCCAGCAGTTTCATATCTTCGCCGCATTTTTTACATTTCATTATTTCTTCGATCCTTCATTTCTTTAATTTTTTCGCGGAGCTTTCTAACGCGCGTGGGTTCGGCGAGACAGTCATTCGCGGGCCAGCCCAAAAATTTCCGTTTAATATAGTTCCTGCCCTGGGACTGGGATGCCTGATCCGCGTCCACGGTTGATTTGCCGAATGTGGTCACATGCTGCACGTTTTTTTCATTGTTGAGCGCCAGGATAATCACCTGGTCGTATCTATATTTTTTTGCGACGTCCTTGGCCGTTTTAATTGGTATCCTTAGCGCCATCATACCTCCAGATCCGTCTCTATCCGCCGCATGGTTTTTGCGGCATCGCGTTTTTTGAAATAAGCCCGCGCCCATTTCAGCAAATTCCGTTCCTCCGGTCCGATCACCGACGCCCCCAGGGGACGCGCCAGGACATCCAGCGCCTCATAATTTCTGACCACGGCGCAAAAAACCGGCAGCGCTTTCATTGGCATCTGCCGGCTCATATCGTTCGGGTTTATCCATTTTTCGAAGGATTCAGGTTTCAACGCACCGTTGGACGCCAGATGCACCCCGTACCGGTCAGCCAGATCGTTCATTTTATCCACAATCTGCACCCGGGACAGGCCGGATTCTTTGACCGCCGTGTTCATGGCGATTTTTAGCGGTTTTATGACATTCAGGCAGGGACGGTCGAAAAGTGGTATTTGCTGCATTTTTAATGTCCGCTTTTTTGGGTTATGGCGTCCGAAATTGGCTTAAAAATACACATTGACCTATTTAAAATAATGTTTTATTAATTAGTTAAGGATAATTTATTTTGCTCTTTGATAGTTTTGGGCCGCCCAACTTTACGCGGCCCCCCGTGCATAATATACGTGGAGGGCCAAAGGCGACGAATATCAATCCCGGTCGCCTCGGCGATCGCCGTGCGAACTTTATGACTCACGCTGGTACCATCAATCACCCGACTGATTAGCGAATAATGCACGCCGCATCGACGGGCAATTTCCTTTTGAGTGATCCCGGCCCGAAAAAGAGCCACCCGAGTTTCATTCGGGTCCATGTCCATGCTGTGGTATGCGTTTCTCATTTTTTTGTTTTGTTATTTTTTTTCATTTTTATATTGAGTGTTATGTTTTACTTATAAACCGTATTTTTTAGCATGTCAAACTATTTTTGGCGGTTCCAACGTTATTTTTCGCACTTTTGCCAATAAATACTATATCTTATTGTAATTATTAGATAAAATGACAGATAAAAATAAAAATAATAGTTCCAGCGTGGTTCCAACGCGCTGGAACTATAAATTCGGCAAAAGACTGACCGATAGACGCAAAAAATTTAACATGTATCAGTCAGATTTTGCGCGCAAAACCGGTATAGGATTAAGAACGATCCAAAGCTACGAAAAGGGTAAAATACCAACGGGGCGGTACTTAACGTTGTTAGCGAAAGAATTAGACTGTAAGGTTGGGTGGTTGTTAGAAGGCGAAGGCCCCGAACCCGATTCCCCTAGGCAAAAACCCGAACCCTCAAAACCGTCCCCTATATATAAGGTAGAGGATCATCCCGACCGGGTGGCTGCCCCTGAAGAGCAATATGATCCCCACGGCGGATGGAAGCCCCGACCGGAGATGCAGGATCAAGATCACAATATGCTTGGCAAAGCCTTTGAAATTATTAGATCTAATACCATTTACCGACCCGCATTGCTGGCCAACATTAACGCCTTTCATGCCGCAATGACCACCGAGAAAAAGCTCGATAAAACCGAAAAGCAACTTGACAACACAATGAAAATACTGGAAGATCAGGCAGATACAATACGTCAGATGGGATTACGGCTCGCCGCATTAGAGAAAAAAAATGAGCAGGCGGAAAAGGACGTAGCTGCGGGATGACGGCCCCCGGCTGGACATGCGACGGGCCGGGCCGGTGGAATGATAATATCTATAAACTAAGTCGGTATCGTCGCTTATTAAAAAAACGGCCACAACCGACTGTTAATATACCAAAAATTATAGGGGGCCATAAACCAAACATTCACAGTTTTATCATGGCGTGGATACTAAAAAATGGCCTGAATGAATAACCGGTTCAAAGGAGGGTATCATGGCATTAATAACCTGCCCGGATTGTCAAAAACAAATCTCCGATCAAGCCCCGACCTGCCCCCATTGTGGGCGCCCTATGCAGGCCGTAGAAAAAGCGGAAAAAGTCCAAACCATCGAAGCCACCGGAAAAAGATATAAGGGTATGCAGTTAGTCGGCGGCCTGCTGATCTCCCTGGGTGTGGTCTCCTGTGTCTATCAGGTTTACGATCCGATGCCATCATCAACCATGCCTGTTATATTTATTGTGGTCGGCGTTTTAGTGATGGTTTTCGGACGATTTGGTGCCTGGTGGCATCACGAATAATATGCCGAAAATTTCGCTAAAAAACACAAAAAAGTTGTCGCCGAATATGTTACAATAAACCCCAAAATCACCTATTTCCAATGAAACGTATTCGGTTACAAAAATTCCCACATTTCACCACTTTTCATAATCATATTATAGCCATCCGACCCACAAACCCCCAGCCCTCTAATGTCGCCGTTTATCCTTCCCCCCCTCATCGGTCATCTTCTGAACCAGATCGAGTCCGC
>Ga0307992_1000911_pt1 | contig 17908 bp, 16 predicted proteins | sample EllFjometagen133_FD_203162 | JGI IMG/M metagenome (GOLD analysis project Ga0307992, IMG submission 203162) | Marine microbial communities from Ellis Fjord, Antarctic Ocean - #133 | ecosystem: Environmental > Aquatic > Marine > Unclassified | place: Southern Ocean | collected 2014-10-08
CAAAATACCGGGCAAAAAAATAACAATAAATATGGCACCTGCCGATATCAGGAAAGAAGGTTCGTCATATGATCTTACTATTGCAATGGGAATTCTTGCAGCTGCCGGAAACATAAAAGATGATAATATCGGTAAATATATTATCATGGGAGAACTTTCTCTGGATGGTGGGTTACAGCCAATCAAAGGTGCTTTGCCAATTGCTATTGAAGCACGTGATAGAGGATTCAATGGACTTATTCTACCAAAAGTAAATGCACGGGAAGCAGCTATAGTTAATGATGTTGATGTTTATGGTGCAAATAATATTAAAGAAGTTATTGATTTCTTTAATGGAGAAAAATCTTTGGAGAAAACAATTCTAAACACTCGAGAAGAATTTTATGCAAACCTTAATGATTATGAATTTGATTTCTCAGATGTAAAAGGACAAGAAAATATAAAAAGGGCATTGGAAATTGCAGCAGCCGGAGGACATAATGTAATATTAATTGGTCCTCCGGGAGCAGGAAAAACAATGCTTGCCAAAAGAATGCCTTCTATACTCCCTCCTCTAAACTTACATGAAGCTCTCGAAACAACAAAAATTCATTCGGTTGCAGGAATAACGACAAAAGAATCATCGCTTATTTCTGTACGTCCGTTCAGGTCGCCACACCATACAATTAGTGATGCAGGACTGATTGGTGGTGGAACATTTCCAAGACCCGGTGAAATTTCATTAGCACAAAATGGGGTTCTTTTTCTCGATGAATTACCAGAATTTAAAAGAACAGTCCTGGAAGTTATGCGACAGCCAATGGAAGACAGAGTTGTAACTATTGCACGGGCAAAAATTTCTATTGAATTTCCTGCCAGCTTTATGCTAATTGCTGCCATGAATCCCTGCCCTTGTGGTTATTACAATCACCCGGAGCATGAATGTGTTTGCGGTCCGGGAGTGGTTCAAAAATATTTGAATAAAATTTCAGGACCTTTGTTAGACAGAATTGATATTCATGTTGAAGTTATTCCTGTACCATTTAAAGAACTCACAAAAGAAAGTCAATCTGAAAAAAGTTACGAAATCAGAAAAAGAGTGATTAAGGCAAGAGAATTACAAGAAGAAAGATATACAGACAGTGTTAATATTCACTGTAACGCCCAAATGTCAAGCAAGCAACTACGGGCAATTTGCAAAATAGACGAAGCAGGAATGACATTGTTAAAAAATGCAATGGAAAAATTAAGTCTCTCGGCAAGAGCATTCGATAGGATTTTAAAAGTTTCAAGAACAATTGCAGATCTAGAAAACAGTGAGATCATAAAAAACGAACATCTGGCTGAAGCAATTCATTTTCGAAGTTTGGATAGACAAAATTGGGGTACTTAAGAAATATAAAGAGTGATATTTTTTTTGTTGTCAATCAAATAAATATTTAATATGCAACACTCAATAATGTATTGATGTTTAAATAAGATTAGCACAACAATTCATTGAATTGATTTGAATGCAAAAACAAAAAACCTACAATTCACTATAGCGAACTTCCCTTGATACAAACAATAAAAAAATGTAAAATGTAATGGATTTTCCTAAAAAAATGTAATTTTGTAAAATAAAATATCGGGGTGTGGCGCAGTCTGGTTAGCGTGCTTGACTGGGGGTCAAGAGGTCGGGAGTTCAAATCTCCCCACTCCGACTTAATATACAATCACTTATAATTGCTTAAATTTTAAATAAAATTTTATATGCATACAAATATGCATACAAATTTATTATTTTTTTTATATGCCATTATTTTTATTACAATTTCTCGAATACAAATTTGATTACAGAATTTTTATACAGAAACTGCTGAAATTAGTGTAAGATTTAATTCAAAAGAAACATTAGAATCTATTGAATTAAAAATTAAAAAAATTATTGCTCATCAAAAGAGAAGTAATATCTATCAAATACAATTTGCTTAATTTCAGTAATGTCGACAACAAATCCCCAAAGTATTATAGCGATGGTATCCATAAAAAATTAAAAATTTTTATAATTCATCAATACTATTATATATTTTTTTAAATCCTTGATTTTTATATTAAATAATATATATATTTGTGGACATAAATTTTAAATGCCTATGGTAATTTAATTAATAGCTCGGAGAGCCACTATCATTTGGGAAAATGGTAGAGGCCAATTATGATTGTTCCCGACAATCAGACATTAATTGATTTATTTCATTCACGTAATTTTTTAAATTAAGCACAATACTTTATAGTAATTGTAGTACTAAACGAATTTTTCTAGCAGGTTTATCCTGTTAATTAAATTTAAATTTTGTAGTTGATTGGTAGTTCACTACCTATATGCATTAAGCATATACGGTATTTGTACAATAAATACTTTAAAAGAAATATAGATGAAGAATACTTATTTTGATTTAATCGAGCAGAGCTATTATTTCCCACAAGAAGGCTTTGATTTACAGAATGATTACCTTTCATTTCATGGTATTTCACTAAAATACTTCATTGAAAAGCATGGTACACCATTCCGATTTATTTATTTGCCAAAAATTGGGGCACAAATTAAGAAAACGAAAAACCTGTTTAACCGTGCTATTAAAAGCAACGGGTATAAAGGAAAATACGTTTTTTGCTACTGTACAAAATGTAATCACTTCTATCATGTTATTCAGGAAGCACTAAAACATGATGTTAATATAGAAACATCCTCCTCATTTGATATAGATCTAATTTACAATTTGTATGAAAAAAAGAAGATAGATAAAAAGAGGATCATTATTCATAATGGTTATAAAACAGACGATTATCTAATAAAGATAATTAATTTACAAAAAGCTGGATTTATAAACTCAATTATCATTCTTGATAGTATTAATGAGTTCCATAGATTGCTGGAAATTCAAACCAATCATAAATTAAAAATTGGGTTACGCATGGCAATTAATGAGGAGGCACAATCATCCTATTATACTTCAAGACTAGGGATTCCACATGATGAGATAGTTGATTTTTTTACTAAAAATATTAGGGATAATGATAAGGTAGAATTAAAGATGTTACATTTCTTTGTTGACTCTGGAATCAAAGATACACTGTATTACTGGGGTGAATTTCAAAAAGCTCTGAAATTGTATATTGAATTAAAGAAGGAAAGTAAAAATTTGAATTCCTTTAACCTTGGCGGAGGATTTCCAATTCGCAACCACTTGGGATTTGAATACAATTATGAATACATGATAAATGAGATTATTAAAAACATTAAAGAAGCATGTTTAAAGGAAAATATTGATGACCCGGACATCTATACTGAGTTTGGAAGATTTACAGTTGGTGAAGCAGGGGCGATAATTTTTAAAGTATTAGAACAGAAACAGCAGAATGATGCTGAAACTTGGTATATTATTAACAATAGCTTAATGAATACCATTCCTGATGCATGGTCAATCCATGAAAAATTTATTTTGCTCCCAGTAAATAAATGGAAAAATGAATATGGTCGTGTTAACATTGGCGGAATTAGTTGTGACCATTCTGATTATTATAATTCTGAAGATTTAAACCAAGAAGTACTACTTCCCAAATATTCAGATAATGACAAAGAGCCACTTTATTTGGGATTTTTTCATACCGGAGCTTATCAGGACTCTATCAGTGGTTATGGTGGGATTAAACACTGTTTGATTCCATCTCCTAAGCATGTAATCATTGACAGGGATGAAAAGGGAAATATTATTGATCACGTATATCGTGAAGAACAATCAGTTACAGAAATGTTTAACATTTTAGGATATAATAAAATATGAAAACGTTTGCAGGAATAGACAAGAAATATGCTGGTTTTAAAAATGCATCAATTTTATTACAATCCATTCCATATGATGGAACAAGCACATGGGGAAAAGGGGCTGATAAAGGATTTGATGCTTTTTTGAATGCTGCTGAAAATATGGAATTATACGACATTGAAACTAATCAACAGGTTTTCAAACGTGGTATCCATATATTACCAGAGATAAATGAAAAAACCTCACCTGAGGCTGTTTTTAATTCAGTTAGAAATAATTGTCGTGAGCTTTTGAAAACTGATAAATTCATTACCTCTTTTGGCGGTGAACACTCTATCAGTATTGGGATTATAGATGCATTTAGGGAAAAGTATAAGAACCTGACCGTCCTTCAACTTGATGCACATGCAGATTTAAGGGAATCATATTTGGGCTCAGAATATAATCATGCCTGTGCAATGTATCTTGCTAATAAAAACACTAATCTAATTCAGGTTGGAATAAGAAGTATGGATATTTCAGAAAAACAACACCTTAATTCTGATAATTGTTTCTTCGCTCGGGATATATGCGGTAGAACAGAATGGTTTGATAAAGCCATTAACTTAATGACAAATGAAGTCTACCTTAGCATCGATTTGGATGTATTAGACCCATCCATAATGCCAGCAACCGGCACTCCCGAACCGGGAGGATTAACTTGGTTTGAAACTATTAACTTTTTAAGACAGGTTTTTGCCAATAAGAATGTTGTTGGTTTTGATATCGTTGAGTTTGCACCAATAGAAAAACTAATTTCACCAGATTTTTTAGTAGCTAAATTATATTACAAATTACTCTCTTATAAGTATGAAAATGATCAATACAGGAGTCGTAAAAAATTTTATGCTTGAGCATTTCAAGCATTTCAACTCTGCAGCTTTGGTTGATGCCGCCATAGGTTATGAAAATGAGATTGCCCAAGGCAATAAAATGATGATAACTCTTGCCGGAGCAATGAGTAGTGCAGAAATAGGAAAATCTCTTGCAGAAATGATTCGGCAAGATAAAGTTCATATTATTTCCTGTACGGGAGCCAATCTTGAAGAAGATTTGATGAATCTTGTCGCTCACTCTCATTATAAAAGAATTCCTGAATATCGCGACCTGACACCTCAACAAGAATGGGAATTGCTTGAAAAAGGATTGAACAGGGTTACAGATACATGTATTCCAGAAGAAGAGGCATTTAGACGACTGCAGAAGCATATCTATAAAATATGGGAGGAAGCAGATAAGACTGGGAAACGCTATTTCCCACATGAATATATGTATAAATTGCTGCTTTCAGGTGTATTGCATAAATATTATGAAATCGATCCTAAAAATTGCTGGATGTTAGCAGCTGCAGAAAAAAACCTTCCTATTGTTGTTCCTGGATGGGAAGACTCTACCATGGGGAATATTTTTGCTTCCTACTGTATTAAAGGGGATTTGCAAGTATCAACAGTAAAATCAGGAATCGAATATATGACATTCTTAGCTGATTGGTACACAGAAAACACGCAGGAGAATAATATTGGTTTTTTCCAGATTGGTGGTGGAATTGCAGGTGATTTCCCTATATGTGTCGTCCCAATGCTTTATCAGGACTTAGAAAGGAAAAACACTCCTTTCTGGAATTATTTTTGTCAGATATCTGATTCTACAACAAGTTATGGCTCTTATTCAGGAGCTGTTCCAAATGAAAAAATAACATGGGGAAAGCTAGATGTAAACACACCTAAATTTATTATTGAATCTGATGCAACAATAGTAGTTCCCTTAATATTTGCTTATTTACTTAATTGGTGAATTTTAATAATTATAATTATGGAAAATAATAAATTGAAAGTTATCCTGGATTATAAAAAATTAAGCCAGGAATTAAAAGAGCAAGTAAAACTTACCTGCTCAACTGGATTTAGCAACTATTTAACTTCTTTTAAGAACAAAGAAGGACATAAAGTCACCGCTTTGCGATTTGAGACAGATGAGAAAATATATATGTTAAGAATGTCGGAAGATATGGTGATGAAGCTATTGGAGAATGATTCCCAAAACAGTAATGGATATTATACTAGAGATGCTGATTTATTAGATGAAGGAATTGATTATTGGCCTGATTACTTGCTCTATATTAATAACTATATGGCAAACGAGGATTATACTTGATAAAATGAAGGAGATAGAAAATATAGAATTGAAATATCTAAGCTTTGGTGATTATCAAGAATTAAAAGAGATGATGATCGAAGCATACACAAATATGCCTGATTCATATTGGCAAGAGCATCATATTAAATCTCTAATCGAGCGATTCCCTGATGGGCAAGTCGTTGTGAAAGTAAACAATGAGATAGCCGGATGTGCTTTATCAATTGTAATTAGTGAAGATGATTTTAATGACCGTTATACTTATAAAGAAATTACAGGGAACTATACCTTTGAAACTCACAACTCTGATGGAAATATTTTATATGGGATTGATGTGTTTATAAAACCTGAATACCGTGGATTACGATTAGGGAGAAGGCTTTACGATTATCGCAAAGAGCTATGCGAACGTATGAATTTAAAAGGCATTGCTTTCGGTGGTCGTATTCCAAATTATCACAATTATGTAAAGACTCTGACTCCAAAGGAGTATATAAATAAGGTTAGAACAAAGGAAATTAATGACCCGGTTTTGAATTTCCAGATGTCAAATGATTTTCACCCTGTAAAAATATTGACTGGATATTTGGAAGGAGATAAAGCCTCTAATGAGTATGCAGTTTTATTGGAATGGGATAATATTTCTTACGAAAAACCTAGCAAGAAGCCAATTACAGATAAAAAGGTGGTTAGAATTGGTTTGGTACAATGGCAGATGCGTCCTTACAAAAATCTGGAGGAATTGATGCATCAGGCGGAGTTTTTTATAGATGCAGTTTCAGGATATCGTTGTGATTTCGCACTATTCCCTGAATTCTTCAATGCTCCTTTAATGGCCGAGAATAATCATCTTACAGAGCCTGAGGCCATCAGGGAATTGGCAAAGCACACCTCAACAATAGTATCTAAATTTTCGGAGCTTGCTATTTCTTATAATATAAATATCATTAGCGGGAGTATGCCTGAAGTAGTTAATAATAGCTTGTATAATGCAGGATATTTATGCAGACGGGATGGAACAAACGAAAGATATGAAAAACTACATATAACGCCGGATGAGACCAAGGTATGGGGTATGCAGGGGGGAAATCAGTTAAAAGCCTTTGATACAGATTGTGGGAAAATAGGAGTATTAATTTGCTACGATTCCGAGTTTCCTGAATTGAGCAGATTACTTGCAGATGAGGGGATGGATATATTGTTCGTTCCGTTTCTTACTGACACACAGAATGGATACTCAAGAGTGCGGAATTGTTCTCAGGCCAGAGCTATCGAAAATGAATGTTATGTAGTTATTGCAGGTTGTGTTGGCAATCTGCCGAAAGTACATAATATGGATATACAATATGCGCAATCAATGGTATTTACACCATGTGATTTTTCTTTCCCTGCTAATGGCATAAAAGCTGAAGCAACACCAAATACAGAAATGATATTAATTGCAGATGTTGATATAGGTTTATTACGTGAATTAAATCAATTTGGAAGCGTGAGGAATATGAGGGATAGAAGAAAAGATTTATTTGAACTAAAGAAAAAAATATAGGCAATCGATTATAATAATCGAAAACTGAATAAACATAAATTCATCCATTTTCGTAATTTTAGTAAAAAAATACTATTAATATGTCAAAATACAAGAAGAACAAATTTCCAATTAACCTGAATCTGCATATAAGAGGACTTGAGCCATCTGCAACTCTCGCTATAAATGAAAAGTGTAGGCAAATGATCAGGGAAGACAAGCAGGTATTCAGGCTTGGGTTAGGGCAATCGCCATTTCCGGTTCCGGCTGAAATAGTAGAGGCTTTACGAAGAAATGCACATCAAAAGGATTATCTTCCGGTGAAAGGCTTGATGGAGCTTAGGGAATCAATTGCCAGGTTCAACCTTAAAATGCATAAGATTGATGATAGCCCCGAAGACATTATTATTGGCCCGGGATCTAAAGAATTGATCTTTATACTTCAACTGGTATATTATGGTGATTTAATTATTCCAACCCCCAGTTGGGTATCCTATGCTCCTCAGGCAAAGATAATAGGCCGGAATGTTTATTGGGTACCAACTTCCAAGGAAAATGACCTAAGATTAAGCCCTGAAATGCTGGAAGAGATTTGTATCAAGGATCCTGATAAACCAAGAATTGCCATCTTGAACTATCCTTCTAATCCTACAGGAGTGACCTATCCGATAGAGCGCCTTAAAAGGCTTGCAGAGGTTGCCCGAAAATATAAAGTTATATTGGTATCAGATGAAATATATGGGCTTTTGCACCACAACAATCAACATGTATCTGTAGCACGTTTCTATCCTGAAGGAACCATCATCAGCAATGGACTAAGTAAATGGTGCGGTGCAGGTGGATGGCGGCTTGGTTTCTTTTCTTTCCCATCTGGCCTTAGGTGGTTACGTGATTCTATGGCTGTAGTAGCCAGTGAAACCTATACAGCTACATCTGCCCCTATACAATATGCCGCGGTAACAGCTTTTGAGGGGGGGGCATTCCTTGATGATTATCTTATAAAGATCAGAAAGGTGTTAAAGACAATCCTAAAGTATATAATGCTGCGTTTTAACCAGCTTCAAATTACTTACCCTCATCCTCAAGGAGGTTTTTACCTATTTCCTGATTTTGACCATTACAGGGAAAAACTTATTGATAAGGGGATATATACAAGTAGAGAGTTTTGTAATACACTATTAGAAGAAACCGGAGTAGCAATGTTACCGGGTGTGGATTTCGGGCGACCTATGGAAGAATATTCAGCAAGAATTGCTTATGTTGATTTCGACGGTGCTGATGCCTTGAAAAAAGCTAATATTCTATTTGATGATGAAAAGGGCAATCATGAGAAATTTGTTAAAGACATTTGTCCAAATATAGTACAAGCTATTGACCGATTAGGTAATTGGCTATTAGAACTATAGCAATTATCATTATTACAATAATTAAAATCTGATGAAAACAGAAACTATGAATTACTTAATACTAATTGCAGTAACACTTGTAACCACACTTACAGCTCGTTATGATAGCAAACCTCCTAGTTCACTTAGAAAGTTTGATAATTTGATTAGCTTTCGAATGAATTTAAAATTTTAAATTCATGACATTAAACACGAAATACTATGGCCAGATTTTTTAAAAAACGAATAGAGAATAAAGGTGCTGTTCCAGGCTCTCTCATTTTTATTGGTCAACAAAAAATGGATAAGCCCAGACTCACAGTTATTGATTATGAGAAGGATTCCTTAATTGAGTTTGAACCATCCGATCTTTCTGATTGTTTTAAATACAAAAATACAGATTCTGTAACCTGGATCAATTTGTATGGCATTCATGATACTGAACAAATCAAACTAATTGGTGATCATTTTGAGTTACACTCCTTATTGTTAGAGGATATCCTTTTTACAGGACAACGGCCAAAACTAGAAGAATTCGATACGCACATTTTCGTTGTAATGAAAATGCTGAAATACGATGATCAGGGGAAAAAAATAAGCTCAGAACAAGTAAGTATTATTGTAGGAAAAAAATTCGTGATTACCTTTCAAGAACAACTAGGCGATGTTTTTGAACCCGTCAGAGAAAGAATTCGAAAAAAGAAAGGGAGAATAAGAACCCAAGGATGTGATTATCTGGCTTATGCTATAATGGACACCATTGTCGATAATTATAATTATGCTATTGAAAGAATTGGTGAACAAATTGAAGACCTGGAGGAACATATTATTGAAAACCCAAGTCAGGAAGTTTTACAGGAAATATATACCTATAAAAAAGAAATTAGCTTCTTCTTGAAAGTTACGCGACCTGTTTTAGAAATCATGATTAAATTTAAAAAGGCTGAAACAGATTTAATTCATGAAAAAACAAAACCGTTTATAAAAGATTTAGATGATTTGGTTGTGCATGGTGTGGATACACTATTAACCTACCGGGATATCTTATCTGATTATCTAAATATTTATCATACCAGTGTGAGTAATCGAATGAATGAAGTAATGAAAGTATTGACCATATTCGCAGCCATTTTCATACCTCTCACTTTTATCGCAGGTATTTATGGTACTAATTTTGATTTTCTACCAGAACTTCATTTTAAGTACAGCTATTTTATTATGTGGGGAGTGATGGCTACTGCAGCGATATTTATGCTAGCATATTTTAAAAGGAAAAAATGGTTTTGATATTAGATTATATCTGATAGGTTTTATTGAAAAAATTAAATTATGAACTGGGAAAATTTTAAATATACAGCATTAATAGTAGGAACCTTGGTAGCTGCTGTTGTCTTATCTACCATTTTAAGAAAAGCCTTAAGTTTATTTATAAAGAAATATGCTAGAAAAATCAAAGCCAATCCTACCAATTTTTCGTTCTTAAAAAATTCAGTGAGTTTAATAATATATAGTACAGCCATTATATTTATTTTTATTAAAATTCCGTATTTAAAATCCTTGGGAACAGCTTTGTTTGCTGGAGCAGGAATTTTGGTTGCCATTATTGGACTTGCTTCACAAAAGGCTTTTACGAATATTTTTAGCGGACTATTCATATTAATTTTTAAGCCATTTCGCATTGACGACATTATTGAATTTGGAAACAATCAAATGGGAGTGGTTGAAGAAATTACTTTGCGACATACCGTCATCAGAGATTATGAAAATAGGAGGATTATTATTCCAAACAGTTTGATAAGTGATGAGATTATTGTAAACAGCAGCATTGCTGATGAAAAAATAAGAAAGCATATTGAGTTTGGTATTAGCTATGATTCAAGCATTGATAAAGCCATAGAAATCATCAAAGATGAAGCTGAAAAGCATCCTTATTTTGTGGATACTCGAAGTAAAAAAGAAACAAAAGATGGAGTCCCCGCTGTTATCGTTCGGGTTATTGGACATTTAGATTTTGCCATTAATTTAAAAGCCTATGTTTGGACCAAAAATAATGACAATGCCTTTGTATTAAAATGCGATCTTTTAAAATCAGTCAAAGAAAGATTTGATAAAGAAGGTATTGAAATCCCATTCCCCTATCGAACCATTGTTTATAAAAAGGACATTGAAAAAGAAAATAAAGAAGAGAATTCTTATCTATAATACGACTGGAAAAGTGTTTTTAATAACTTTGAGAATAATGTCGCACTTGCATCTTGAATTTTCGTATTTATTGGATTTGTAAAATGTAATAAAATATTATATATATTTGTGCTCAACTAACTTTTAGCCTATGGTTAATAAATAAACAAACACTTTCCGACCTACAGTTATTCAACTGTCCATCATGTTTTGTTATCGGGATAGCAAACCCTTGATGAAATAGTTTTTTTAGTTATACATTTAAAATTTAAAAAATGAAAAAGATAATGAGATTATCCGTTATGCTTATAGCATGTGTTGTATTTTCTTCTTTTGTTGATGTTCAAAAAGATAAAGTTTTAGTTGCTACATTTCAAGGTGTAGATGATAATGATAGATATGAATTTGAGGACGAAGATGAGAATATTGTATTGTTTGATGAAATAAATGAAGAAGTAGAAATTGATTTAGAAGATGAGGATTATATAGGTGTTACGTTTACTATTACATGGGATGAATATGAATTAGAAAATGAGGAAGTTGAAGAGTCAGAAGGAGAAAATGAAGTAATAGAAACAGAAATTGCAAATATTAAAATTAAGCGAATACTTAAACTAGTAATCAAAAAGTAGTCAATTTTTAAAAGGGTAAAAGTATTTTACCCTTTTAACCCTTTTAAATTGCAATAATTTATAATAAAGACATCGAAAATTCAATTCATATTATTGCAGAATATTGTTGTACATTTTATGATCTATTTATTGGCTCAAAAAATAAAAATCATCAATATAGAAGAGTCAGTATTCAAGTCTCCTTATCATTATTAATCTAGTAATCTATGTCAAAAATTGAATATAATGAGCAGTTTATCAGTACTGTTGTCCCAAAAGGTTTGTTGATCGCAGTTGGTGGTAATGAAGACAAAGAATATGATTTATATGTCTTGCGAAAAGTTGTTGAATTATGTGAGAAAAGCCCTGTTAATATAGAAATCATTACTACGGCGAGCGAAATGCCTGAGGAAATGGAAGAAAATTATAGCATAGCCTTTCATAAAATTGGCAATAATAAATTTCAGTTTATGCACATTCATAAAAGGGAGCAAGCAGAAGAAAAGAAGTATTTAAAAAGAATACATGAAGCAGATATTATTTTTTTTACGGGAGGAGATCAGCTTCGAATCACGAGCATTCTTGGAGGAACATCATTCCTAAATACAATCATTCAAAAATACTACAAAGAAAGATGCATTGTGGCAGGAACAAGTGCAGGCGCAACAGCGATGTCTCAAACAATGATTTATGATGGGGAAGTCTCAGAAGCCTTGTTAAAAGGTAATGTTAATTTAACTGCAGGTATAGGCTTCATCAACAATGTAATCATTGATAGCCATTTTATTAAAAGAGGACGCTTTGGACGTTTAATGGAGGTCATAACTTCCAACCCAAGCTATTTGGGTGTTGGTTTGGGAGAAGACACAGGGATTATTATCAGAAATGGATATATTATTGAAACCATTGGAAATGGTTTGGTCGTCGTTTTTGATGGAACACACATTCATCATTCCAATATTGCTGAAATTGAGCTTGGTGAGGCTATTGTGGTAGAAGGGATGCTTGTTCATACTTTGGTCGAGGGATATGGATTTAATTTGCAAAAAAGACAAATTATTAAGCCAACAGAATGGGGAAAATATACAAAAAATAAGCAAAATGAAAATAATTGAAATACGTGCCCTTAGAGGTGCAAATTACTATTCCAGATATCCTGTTATTTATATGCAAGTGGATCTTGGGGAACTGGAAGAAAAACCTTCAGATACTATTTCTGGGTTTAAAACAATGGTTAAGAAAATACTTCCATCTCTTGAAGAACATAAATGTTCTCTTGGTTATCGTGGTGGATTCTTTGAACGTCTTGAAAGAGGAACTTGGGCAGGGCATATTACAGAGCATGTTGCCATTGAATTACAATGTCTGGCGCAAATGGAGGTTGGTTTTGGAAAAACATATAGCACTGACGATTATGGAATATATAATGTAGTATATAGATATAAGGATGAAGAAGCAGGAATAGAAGCAGGGAAATATGCTTTGAAAATAGTTAACAACTTATTTCGTAATAAGTTAACTGAAATATCTCCTATTGTTAATCGATTAAAGGAAATCCGAGAAAAAAATCTTCTTGGTCCTTCAACTCAATCTATTGTTGAAGAAGCTAAAAATAGATATATCTCCGTAATGAGATTAAATAAGGACAGCTATGTTCAGTTGGGTTATGGTATTTATCAAAGAAGAATACAGGCTTCAATCATTGATAGTACTTCTGCTATTGGAGTTGAAATAGCGGATGATAAACAGTGGACAAAAGAATTATTATCAACTATGGGAATCCCTGTTCCAGAAGGTTATAAAGTCGAAACAATGGAAGAAGCAATTAAAACTGCTGAAAAAATTGGATATCCAGTTACAATAAAACCTATTTCGGCCAATCATGGGAGGGGTATTACCACAAATATTTTAAACGACACTGATTTAGAAACTTCCTTTCAAAATGCCAAAGCATTTAGCGAATTTCTTTTGATTGAAAAATTCCTACCTGGTCCTGATTATAGGGTTCTGGTTATTGATGGGAAATTCACAGCAGCAGCGAGAAGAGATCCTGCTTTTGTTGTGGGTGATGGAACATCCACCATTCAGCAATTGGTAGATGCTGTCAACGCTGACCCCAATAGGGGAGTTGGGCATGAGAAAATACTCACTCGCATTAAAATGGATAATATGACAGAGCGTCTTTTGGATCAAAATAACTTAACACGTTATTCTATTTTATCTAAAGATGAAAAATTTTATCTTAAATCCACAGCAAATTTAAGTGCAGGAGGAATAGCCACTGATGTAACCGATGAAATACATCCAATGACAAAAATGATTTGCGAACGGGTTTCTCAAATAATTGGATTAAATGTAATTGGTATAGATATTATAACTACCGACTATAAAGTTCCACTTTCAGTTGACAACGGAGGAATTATAGAGGTAAATGCTGCTCCTGGTCTTCGTATGCATCATACTCCCTTTAAAGGAAAACCAAGAAATGCAGCAAAAGCAATAGTAAATATGCTTTTCCCTCCAGGAGCTAAGCATGATATACCCATTGTGGCAGTTACTGGCACTAATGGCAAAACAACTACCGCTCGACTTATCTCCCATATTATAGGTCTGAATGGGAAAAATGTGGGTATGACTTCAACGGATGGTATTGTCATTGGCAATAATCTTATTGTTAAAGGGGATTATAGCGGCCCCGAGGGTGCAAAAATAGTATTTATGGATTCTTCTATAGATCATGCAGTATTAGAAGTAGCAAGAGGAGGAATTCTTCGCAGAGGATTGGGATACGAGGAAAGCGATGTTGCTGTGATAACAAATATTTCTGAGGATCATCTCGGTGAAGGAGGAATTAATACCCTCGAAGACCTTGTAAGACTTAAAGGCTCCATTGTTGAAGTAGTGAAACCGAACGGGTTCTCAGTATTAAATGCAGATGATGAATTGGTTCTGACTTTGAGAGAGCAAGCAAGGGGACAGATCATTTTATTTTCACTTAAGGATGATAATCCTGAATTGGTAAAGCACCATGCTAATGGAAATATAATTGTCACTATTAAAGATGGTTCGTTAATTATTCAAAAAGAATCTCTAATTTCAATTGTTGCCCAAGTAATTGAAATACCACTCACATTTGGTGGTATTGCTTTGTTTAATATTTCAAATACTTTGGCTGCAGTTGCGGCAACGTATGCATTGGGATTAAACGAAGAACAAATAAGAGCTGGCGTTATCAGTTTCAGCCCATCCATTGGACAGTCTCCAGGAAGAATGAATATTATAGATATGGGTCCATTTAAGGTAATGGTTGACTACAGCCACAACGTTAGTGCAGTTAAAGCTATTGGACAAATGTTGCCATTTATTTCTACCGGAAAAAAAATTAGAATGGCTGTAGGTACAGGAAATCGTAGAACACAAGATATTGTTAAATTTGGAGAGAGTCTTGCCGAGTTTTATGATTATATTGTCATTACAGACACTGACCCACGAGATAGAGCCCCCGGAGAGACATGTAATTTGGTGCAAAAAGGTCTAATTAAAAAAGCTTATTCAAAAGAAAATATTTCTATTATCCTTGATGGAAGAGAAGCCACACAAAAAGCCTTGAAAATGGCATCTGATGGTGATATTGTAGTTCTGCAGGCAGACGATATCGACCAAGTTATTCAAGATGTGATGGATTATAAAATAATGCTTGCTGAAAAAATGCATCTAACTTTAAACCTTTTAAAATGACCAGGATTTCTATTGCTATACATGGGGGTGCAGGTACAATTTTAAAAAGTAGCTTCACTAATGAACAAGAAGCGGCTTATCGCAAAGCTCTGCAAAAAGCATTGCACGCTGGTTATACAGCCCTCGAAAAAAAGAAAACGGCAGTTGAAGCTGTAGAATTAGCACTTATTGAATTGGAGAACTCTCCATTGTTTAATGCAGGTAAAGGTTCTGTATTTACGAATAAAGGCACTCACGAAATGGATGCTTCCATAATGGAGGGGAAAGATCTTAATGCTGGAACAATCACTTTAGTGCATAACATAAAAAACCCTATTTCATTGGCAAAACTAGTGATGGAAAAGTCTGAACATGTTATGCTTGGGGCGGAAGGAGCTATGGAATTTGCTAAAAGGATGGAATGTGTCTTTGAAGAAGATAACTACTTTTATGATGAATATAGGCATCAACAATGGCTTGAAGCAAAGGAATCAAATGTTGTTCAACTTGATCATACAATTATTAAAAACAATAAGATTGGTACTACAGGCGCAGTAGCATTAGATGTTTTTGGAAATCTTGCTGCTGGTACTTCGACCGGGGGAGTAACCAACAAAAAATTCGGAAGAATAGGTGACAGTCCGATAATTGGTAGTGGAACATACGCTAATAATCATACCTGCGCTATTTCTTGCACTGGTACTGGAGAATTCTTTATCAGAGGAGTGGTAGCCTATGATGTTTCTTGTTTAATGGAGTATAAAGGCTTAAGTTTATTCAATGCCTGCAACGAAGTAATTAACAATCGATTGGTCAAAATAGGTGGAGATGGAGGATTAATAGGTGTTGATACAAATGGAAATATTGCTTTATCATTCAATACGGAGGGCATGTATCGTGCTTACAAACAATCCGATAAATCGGAAGTCATTGCTATTTACAATGAGTAAGCCATTAGCGCTAAACCCACAACTATACTTTTAATCAATAAACTTAAAAGAGTCGACATTTTAAACATTAGGCATTAACGCAGTTAAATAAACAAATATGGGATTGTTCTCCTTCTTAACCAAAGAAATAGCCATTGATTTAGGCACCGCCAACACTATTATTATTTATAACGATCAAGTTGTTGTGGATGAACCATCTATTGTAGCATTGGAACGTAACACAGGAAGAGTGATTGCGGTAGGTAAAAAAGCTATGATGATGCATGGTAAAACGCATGATAACATTAAGACCATTCGACCTTTACGTGATGGAGTAATTGCGGATTTTCAATCTGCGGAATTCATGATTCGTGAATTTATAAAAATGATTGATACAGGGAAATCATTATTCCCACCTGCATTAAAAATGGTGATTTGTATTCCATCCGGTATTACAGAAGTAGAAGAAAGAGCCGTTAAAGATTCGGCAGAACAAGCAGGAGCTAAAGAAGTAAAGCTGATACACGAACCTATGGCTGCTGCTATTGGAATTGGCATTGATGTTCTTGAACCTACCGGAAATATGGTAGTTGATATCGGTGGAGGAACAAGTGAAATTGCTGTAATTGCATTGGGCGGAATTGTAAATAATAAGTCTATTAGAATTGCCGGGGATGAACTTAATGCAGATATTGAAGAATATATGCGTAAACAGCATAACATAAATATTGGAGAACGAACCGCTGAACGTATTAAAATTGAGGTTGGTGCCGCTATGCCCGAAATTGAAAATCCACCAGATGAATATGCTGTACATGGACGTGATATGCTAACCGGAATTCCAAAAGAAGTTAAAGTAAATTATTCGGAAATTGCTCGTTGTTTAGATAAAACAATTTCAAAAATTGAAGCCGCCGTATTGAATGCACTTGAAATGACACCACCAGAATTATCAGCCGATATTTTCCGAACCGGAATTCATTTAGCTGGTGGTGGATCTATGCTTCGCGGATTAGATAAACGACTTCATCAAAAAACAAAATTACCCATTCATGTTGCAGAAGATCCATTAAGAGCAGTTGCACGTGGTACTGGTATTGCACTTAAAAACTTTGATAAATTTACATTCCTTATTAAGTAATCGGGGATGGCTAAACTCATATTGCAATAATCTGAAATGCGCTATTTATTTGCTTTCCTTTGGAGACATAATTTCTTTATATTATTCGTAATACTTGAATTAATTGCCTTCGGATTAATGAGAAACAATAATAATTATCAGGGAACAACAATAACTAATTCAACAATCAGAAAACAAAGTGGCGAGTAGTAATAACATTAATTCTATTATAAATAAAACTAATAATAGTATTAAGAATCCTAATTATGATAGTATATGTTGATAAAGGACTGTGAGAAATGCAAGGGGAAATATGTAAAGGATTTAAAATTAAACCTAAAAAATAAAGGTATTGTCCTGTTTTCAGCGTTGCAACACCCTAGAAATTTTTATTAATAATATTGTATAGTTCCCGTTGTTTTTCATTCATTTTTAGCAACTTTGTTTTAGTATGTTTAGAGTCTGGCAATATGTAAG
>Ga0307992_1000915_pt1 | contig 17881 bp, 17 predicted proteins | sample EllFjometagen133_FD_203162 | JGI IMG/M metagenome (GOLD analysis project Ga0307992, IMG submission 203162) | Marine microbial communities from Ellis Fjord, Antarctic Ocean - #133 | ecosystem: Environmental > Aquatic > Marine > Unclassified | place: Southern Ocean | collected 2014-10-08
AAATTATAAAACTTCTAATGAAAATTAATGAACTTGGTACAGCTATAATTTTAGCTACTCACGATAAAGAGGTCATAAACACTTTAGGAAAAAGAGTTATTAGCTTAGATAAAGGAAAGATTATCCGCGATGAAGAAGAAGGGAAATATTTAATTTAATAATTTAACTACATGTTTGTTGTAATAAAAAGAGTTTTTCGTACAGCTTGGCAAGGATTAATCAGAAACAGTTGGCTTTCTTTTACTTGTATAGCAATGTTGACTATTAGTTTGATAATTTTAAGTTCAATTTTTATATTCAATAGTGCTAGCAATGAGCTTATTAATATTTTGAAAGAAAAAATGGATATCAGTATTTATTTCCAAAGGAATGTTCCAGAAGAGGATATTTTAAGAATTCGCGATGACCTTATAGGAAATGAAAAAATTGCTAAAATTGAATATATATCTCAAGAAGAGGCGTTGAAGATTTTTGAAGAAAAAAGTAGCAGGAATCCAGCTATAAAAAAAGCCCTAGAAGAATTAGGAGAAAATCCTTTAGCTGCCTCTTTAAATATCAAAGCTAAAGACACAAAGTATTATACAGAAATTATTGATGAGGTTAATAATTCAGCCTTTAAAGATAAATTAATCACCATAGATTTGATGGAAAACCAGAGGGTTGTTGAAAGAATTGATGCTTTATCAAGAGGAATAAAATTAGGCTCTATTCTAGTTATTCTTATTGCCGCGTTTTTGAGTGTTCTTATCAGCTTTAATACAATTCGCATGGCAATTTATTCCTTAAAGGGTGAAATTGAAATAATGAAATTAGTTGGAGCTTCTAATTGGTTTATTCGTGGCCCATTTCTTTTAGAAGGAGCCATTCAGGGGATAATTGCCTCTTGTGTCGCGATTTTAATCTTAATACCTCTTGTTATGTGGGGTAGTCCTAGAATAGGATCTTTTATTTCTGAGATAAGCATAAGCTTGTATTTCTGGTCCTATTTTTGGTATATTCTTCTATACCAAACATTATTTGGGGTATTCTTAGGAATAGTATCTAGTTTCTGGGCAATGAATAAATACCTTAAAGTTTAAATATTGCGGGATCGTCTAATGGTAGGACAGCTGGTTTTGATCCAGCCGATCTAGGTCCGAATCCTAGTCCCGCAACAAACGAGAATCGCCAAGAAGGCGATTTTTTGATAGAATTAAAATAATGAGAAAAGAATTAATTAATGAAGGGAAAAAGTACGTATTCCATTTGATAGGCCATAATGGGCAAATCTCTTTGGCTAAGCTTTGTGATGATACTTGCAGTGAAGTTTCCAGGCTATTGTCTCAATGGTTTCTAAAAAGATTGCCTAAAACAGATATGTATATTGCCAAAGGGAAAATTGGAAAACGGTTTCACGATATACTCTTGATTCACGATAAAGAAGTTTACATATTAGATCCTACGGTATGGCAATTCTTCAAAAACAAGAAATCAATACTTATTAAAAAAACAAAAACAATTAATGATGCCCTATTAGTACTTACGAGTATCTATGGAGGAAAATGGAGCATTTCAGAACAAATTATCAAATATTCTCGCAATGAAATAGAGCAACTTAGGAAGATTTTAGTAAAATAATTAGCTATTTTGTTATTAAAAAGGTTCCAATATCGCTCCATAGCTCCAGCACAAATCGTTTGCAATATTAATGGGTTTAGAAAGATATAAAAAAGCCAATGGAATTTAAAAAAGACATTTTAATAATTGATTTTGAAGGATTGGAAGAACCTGTTCAAATTGGAGCTGTGCTTTTGGATAAAGAAACGCTTGAAGAAAAAGATAGTTTTAGCTCTTACATTTGGGCTGATCTTCATAAAAAGGTTAAAGTAACTTCTGGTATTTCTCAGGGAACTTTAAAAAATGCTCCAAATCAGGCAGAGGTAGGACAGAAGATTTTTGAAAAATTTGGTACAGATGTAACTATTGGATCATGGGTTGCAAATTCAGATATTAAAAATTTTAAAAAAATAATTGAGACTGCTGGATTAGATTTTAAACTATACGACTACCATATTTTTGATATTTGGCCTGTTGCATATATTTACTTACTTAGAAAAGAATATACCGGTAGTATGCGATCAGAAGCAATTTTTAAAGAATTTGGAGCAAAGCCAAGGAACTTACATGATGCATTAGAAGATTGTAGGATTGAAGCAAATGTTTTACGAAAGATTGTTTTATAGTTTTTATTAAAAAATTGGAAGATATTAAAATCGCCAAAAAGGTAATTTTTTGGTATAATAAAAATATATGAAAGAAAAAGTCGCAATTATTGCAATATTTGCAAATATTATTCTCGCTGGCGGTAAGATTATTGTTGGGATAATAGCAAATTCCTCCGCTGTTTTAGCTGAAGGTATCCATTCTTTTATGGATGTTTTCTCTTCGGCTATTAGTTTTATTGGTATTAAAATTTCAAAAAAACCTAGCGATAAAAAACATCCTTACGGACATTATAAATTTGAGGTTTTTTCAGGATTGCTCATAACTTTCATTTTATTTGGAACAGGCGCATGGATTATTTATGAAGCATATCAGAAATTTTTAGACCCTTCTTTAATAAAAATTCCAGTTTTAGCTTTTGGAGTAATGATTTTCTCAGCAGTTGTTAATGAAATAATGGCGCGTCTTAAGATTCATTTTGGCAAAAAAGAAAATTCAATTAGTTTGCTTTCGGATGGAGTTCATTCCAGAGTTGATGTTTATGCTTCATTAGTAGTTTTTATAGGATTGTTTTTAACTAAATACTGGATTTATGCTGACTCATTCTTAGCTTTGTTGATTGGTATTTATATTGTTAAAGAATCATTTTCGTTAGGTAGAGAGGCAGTTGATTCTCTTCTTGATGTTTCGGCAGGTGAAGAAATAGAAGAAAAAATAAAATCAATTTCCAAAGCACAAAATATTGAAATGTCTTCTTTGAAAACACAAAAAAAAGGCTCTGCCATTACTGCTAATTTAGATATAAAACTATCAAGTGATTTAAGTGTAGAAGAAGCGACGAAAATATCTAATAATTTAAGAGAAAAATTAATAAATGAAATCGAAAGTTTACAGTACGTTGTTATCCAAATTAAAAGCCATGAAATGGAAACTAGATTCTATAAACCCGTTTTTGGTAAAGGTTTTGGATGGCAAAGACGAGGTAGGTTTAAAGATGAGGTAGAAGAAGCAGCTGGTAAAGGACCTAGTGGTTATTGTGTTTGCTCTAAATGTGGTTATAAAATTTCTCATCAAAGTGGGGTTCCTTGTTCAGATTTAGAATGTCCTAAGTGTCATATAAAGCTAACAAGAGAGTAGGTTGTTGTTATAAGTTTAAAATCGCCAAAGAGGCGATTTTTTGATAGAATAGAAATTAATATGTTAATAGATGATATAAAAATTGGGGTGAAAGCTGGACATGGTGGTCGTGGCGCAGTAGCTTTTAATAAAGTGATGATGAGTCTTGGGCCTACTGGTGGAAATGGCGGTAAAGGAGGCAGTATTTATTTAGAAGGAGTATCGGATATTAGTGCGCTTTCTCAGTTTCGAGGTAAAAAAGAATTGGTAGCTGAAAATGGGTATGATGGAAGACCTCAATTTCGTGACGGAGAGGATGGTAAAGATATTATTCTAAAAGTACCAATTGGTACATTAATTCATAATTTATCAACTGGCGAGGATTTTGAGATTATTACTATTGGACAGTGTTTATTAATTGTTAAAGGCGGCAGAGGTGGTAAAGGTAATTTTAAATTTCGTTCATCAACTAATACAAGCCCAACTCAATTTCAGGAAGGTTTATCTGGGCAGGAATTCGAATTAAGGCTTGAACTTAAATTAATTGCTGATGTTGGATTTGTTGGTTTACCAAATGTTGGTAAATCGAGCTTATTAAACGAAATAACTAATGCTGAAAGTAAGGTGGCTAATTATCCCTTTACAACACTTAATCCAAATTTAGGTGTTTATTATGAATTAGTTTTAGCTGATATTCCTGGATTAATTGAAGGAGCTTCTGATAATAAAGGGCTTGGTATTAAATTTTTACGTCATATAGATAGAACAAAAACACTTTTTCATTTTATTTCCTCAGAATCATCTGATTCAGTGAAAGACTATAAAATCATTAGAAAAGAATTAGGTACTTATAATAAAAAACTTTTGGATAAGACCGAATATGTTTTTTTGAGTAAAGCTGATTTATTAGATAAAAATAAGATAGAAGAAAAACTTAATGAGTTAAAAAAAATAGGCAAAGAGGCAATACCAATTTCTGTGATTGATGATAAAAGCATAAAACACGTTGAGAAAATATTACGTGATATAATCAAACAAAAATATAAGGAAACTTTGAAAAAAGATTAATTAATGATATAGTAGAAAAAATAAATAAAATTTATTATGAAAAAAATATTAATTGTTCTCTTAACTCTTGCTCTTCTTGTAGTTTTAATTAATTGGAGTAAAAATTATAAAACAAATAAAATTATGGAACCAATTTCAGATAATAATGAACAAATTAAAACAGAAGACAATGAATTAAAAATAGAAACATTAAATGAAGGAGAAGGGGTAGCGGCTAAAAATGGTGATAATGTGTTTGTCCATTATATAGGAACGCTTGAAGATGGAACAAAGTTTGATTCAAGTATAGACAGAGGAGTTCCTTTTGATTTTAATCTTGGAGCTAGTCAGGTTATAAAAGGATGGGATTTGGGAGTTTTAGGAATGAAAGTAGGAGAAAAACGAAAATTAATAATTCCTTCAAATCTCGCTTATGGAGAAAATGGAATTCCTGGTGCAATTCCTCCTAATGCTGTGCTTATATTCGAAGTTGAGCTTTTAGAAATTAAATAAATAATAAATAGAAAGGGGACCGCTGATGGTCCCCTGTTTTTTTATAATTATAAGGAGAAATTTTAAATTTTAATTGCGAGGATTTTCTTATTCTGTGGCTTTTTTAAGTAACCTGATACCAGTAAAGAATTAATGTTTGAATTAAGTTCTTCTATTATTCTGTTAGCTTGTTCTTCCACATTGCTTATTTCGTCTTTTTTTGTTTTATGAAATGATGTTTTTCTTATTCTTCTTAGGCATTCGTTCTTTATTACGCCGAAAGTCATAAGGTTAGCTTGAATAATTTTTATGGCTTCTGTTTTTTCTATGTTTTCTAAATTTTTTTGTAATTTTTTATACTCCTCAAAGGCGCATAATTCAGCTAAACCTGTTTTTTGGTTTATCATTGCGTTGCAATGATTTTTATTTGTAGAATGGACACATTTTTTTATTAAACTCATTTCTTTCTCCTTTTCTAATCTTTTTTATTTTTTTTTTATTTCTTTCCTTTCTGGCGAGACTAATTATACGAATAATTTTCATTCTTATTCTTACATTTTTTCGATTTTTTCCATTGCCATTTTCAAATGTTTGCATCAATATTTTCTTCATTTTCTTCACCATTTACATCTTTTATCCTTCCATTTTATTTTTTCATCTCCTTTTATTTATTTTGTAAATGTTCCAATCCCAAGGTGAATCAATTATAAACTCGTTGTCAGCAGGCTAATTTTTATTTAGTCTTCATATTTTGAGTGAAGTTCACCTGGGCATATATTATTTTACACCGAATATTAATTTTGTCAAGGCGTATTGACATTATCTTTTTCTATCTTATAATAATTCTAAGAATTAATTTTTATAACATGGAGTATCGTTGTTTCAATTGTGGATATGTTTATGACGATAGGATAGAAGAAATTAGTTTTATGGATTTAGACGAAGGGTGGATTTGTCCTGAATGTAATGTTCCTAAATCAGAATTTGAGTTGGTAGAAGAATGCGAGGAAAGCGTAGAATTAAAAAATGAAGAGGAGACAATAAAAATTAAAAAAAATTTAATAGATAAATTTTATTATGAATAAAGAGGAAGCATTGTTAATGTTAAAGAATAAAGTTAAAACACCTAATTTGATTAAACATTGTTTATCTTGTGAAGCCGCTATGAGGGAATTAGCTAAATATTTCAAAGAAGATGAGGAAAAATGGGGTTTGGCTGGATTGCTTCATGATATTGATTATGAAGAGACAAAAGATAATCCAGAGAAGCATTCTTTAATAGGATCAGACTATTTGAAAGAACAAGGTATGGATGAAGAAATTGTAGAAGCAGTAAAAACCCATAATGCAATACATGGTATTGATCCTAAAACAAAGATGGCTAAAGCTTTATTTTGTACAGACCCTTTAACTGGTTTAATTGTTGCTGCTACATTAGTATTGCCTTCCAAAAAAATAGGAGATGTAACAACTGATAATATTTTAAATCGTTTTAAGGAAAAAGGATTTGCTAAAGGCGCTAATAGAGAAATTATTCAACAGTGTGAACCTCTTTTAGATCTTCCTTTAAAGCAATTTGTTGATTTAGTTTTACAAGGAATGAAATCAATTGCAGGTGATTTAGGCTTGTGATTGACAATAGGAGGGTTTATTTGTTAAACTAATATTGTGCCCTTCAGGGCATTTTTAAAAAGAAAAAAATGAAAAATATAAAGAGATATTTTAAAGGAGCTATTCAAGAGTTAAAGAAGGTAAATTGGCCTACTCGTAAGGAAACAATTCATTATACTTTAGGTGTTCTGGGGCTTTCTTTTGCTGTTGCCATCATCCTTGGACTTATTGATTTTGGATTACTTAGAGCAATGAGTGTTATCATAAAGTAAGAATTATTAATTTATGCCAAAACAGCAAATAAATTTAGGAAGGAATTGGTATGTAATTCATACTTATTCTGGATATGAAGATGCTGTGGCTCGAAGCTTGAGACAAAGAGTTGAATCTTTGGAAATGCAGGACAAGATTTTTAATGTTTTAGTGCCTAAAGAAAAAAAAGTAAAGATAAAGCATGGTAAACGAGCTATCGTAGAAGAAAAGATATATCCAGGTTATGTTTTCGTTGAAATGATTGTTACCGATGATTCTTGGTATGTTGTGAGAAATACTCCAATGGTAACAGGTTTTATTGGGGCAGGGACAACTCCTCGTCCTGTTCAAGACGAAGAAATAGAAGAAATTTTAAAGAAGACAGGAGAAGAAGAACCAAAATACAAGATAGATTTCACAGAAGGAGATTTAGTTACTATTATTGACGGACCTTTTAAAGATAAACAAGGGAAAGTTGATGAGATAGATCATGAAAAAGGGAGAGTTAAGATATCAGTATCTTTGTTTGGAAGAGATACACCAGTAGACTTAGATTTTCTTCAAGTTAAAAAAGATTAAAAATTTTAAATATGGCAAAAGCAATAAAAACAACCTTAATTTTACAAATTCCTGCTGGGCAGGCTAATCCTGCTCCTCCTGTTGGCCCTGCGTTAGGTCAACATGGCTTAAATATTCAAGAGTTTTGTACACGATTTAATGAAAAAACAAAAGAACAGGCAGGAGATATTATCCCTGTAGAAATTACAGTTTATCAGGACAGGAGTTTTGATTTAAAATTTAAACAGCCACCAGTATCTGATTTATTACGTAAAGCAGCAGGAATAAAAAAAGGAGCTGGAAATCCTTTAAAAGAAAAAGTCGGAAAGATTACAAAAAAACAAGTTGAAGAAATTGTTGAAAGAAAAATGTCTGATTTAAACACAACAGACATAGAAGCAGCTATGAAAATGGTGGAAGGAACAGCAAGGAGCATGGGCATAGAAATAAAAGGGTAAATATTAAGAGATAAATGAAAAGCTCTGAATTATTTCAGAGCTTTTTTATTGGCGGGACATTTTTTTTGATGTATACTTAAAATAACTTAAATAATTAAGATTTATGGATTTTAAACCAACTATTGGGCTAGAAATACATGCGGAATTAAAAACCAAAACAAAAATGTTCTGTGATTGCTTGAATAATCCAGAAGAAAAAATTGCCAATACAAATATTTGTCCAATTTGCTTAGCTCATCCAGGAACACTTCCTGTCATAAACAAAAAAGCATTAGGACAGGTTGTAACAGTTGGTTTAGCTCTAAATTCAGAAATTCCCGAATATTCTAAATTTGATAGAAAAAATTATTTTTATCCTGATTTACCAAAAGGTTATCAAATATCTCAATACGATATGCCTCTATGCAAAGGGGGAGAATTATCTTTATTTTTAAGCAATGATTTAGAAGAAACTAAAGAGAAAATTAAAATTACTCGTGTTCATTTAGAAGAAGATACTGGTAAATTAATTCATTCCGCAGACGGAGAATCAACTTTAATTGATTTTAATCGGGCGGGAGTTCCTTTAATGGAGTTGGTGACAGAACCAGTTATGCATAGTGGAAAAGAGGCAAGATTGTTTGCTCAAGGACTTCAATTACTTTTAAGAACATTAGGAGTTTCAGAAGCAAACATGGAGAGAGGTCAGATGCGTTGTGAAGTTAACATATCATTATCTAAAGATAAAAAGTTAGGGACAAAAGTAGAAATTAAAAATCTGAATTCTTTTCGAGCAGTGGAAAAATCAATTGATTTTGAAATTCAAAGACAAACGGAAGTTTTAGAAAAAGGAGAAAAAGTAATTCAGGAAACACGTGGATGGGACGCAGGAAAAGAAATTACTTATTCCCAGCGCTTGAAAGAAGAAGCTCAGGATTATCGTTATTTTCCGGAACCTGATTTACCTCGCCTACATATTCATTCAAAAGAGGAATCAGATGGATTGTTTAATTTGGAAGAGATAGAAAAACAAACACCCGAGTTGCCATGGAAGAAGAAAGAAAGAGTGGTAGAATTATGTTCTTCTTCAGAAAATGCTAATTTATTAATTCAAGATGAAAAATTAATGGATTTTTTTGAAGAAGTAATTAAAAAATTTAATGATATTGATACAAAAAATAAAGAAAAAATTATTAATTTAACCTTTAATTATTTAGCAAGTGATTTAAAAGGATTAATGGAATCAGGATCAATCATATGGGAACAACTTAAGATAACGCCACAAAGTTTTTCTAAATTAATTTTTCTTTTATTTAATGACAAGATATCTTCTCGTGCTGGTAAAGATGTTTTGGCAGAAATGGTAAAAGAAGGAGGAGATCCAGAAGAAATAATAAAATCAAAAGGATTAGAGAAGATTAGTGATGATAGTCAATTGGATCCTATTGTTTCTGAAATAATAAAAAATAATCCTAAAATAGCTGAGGATTATAAAAAAGGTAAAGAAAATGTACTCCAGTTTTTAATAGGTCAAGCAATGGCAAAAACACGTGGAGCAGCTGATCCAAAATTATTAGAAAAATTATTTAAGAAAAAACTTAGTTAATTGTATTGCTTGTTCTGGTTTTTCAATCCATCGTACATTTTTCATTTTTTTAAACCATGTCATTTGACGTTTGCTATACTGGACAGTATGAAGTTCAATTAAATTTTGGACTTCTTTTTTATTGATCTTGTTATTAAAATATTCTTTCCATTCTTGGTACCCAATAGCTTGGAGAGAAGGGATCCATCCATATTTTTTTAATAATGTTTTTACTTCAGTTTCCAGACCCATTTTTATCATTTTTTTAATTCTTTTTGTAATTCTTTCTTTTAATTCTTCTTTTGGCAGTTTTATACCAACTATTAAAGTATCAAAAAGAGGATTACCTATTTTTCTTTGTTGCCAGAAAGGCTTGTTGTTGGCTTTGCAGACCTCAATTGCACGGATTAACCTTCTTTTATTCTTTTTATCAATAGATTGCGATCCTTCGGTATCTAATTCTTGATAAATTTCAAAAAGTTGTTTGATCGATTTTTTTTCTAATTCTTTTCTTAATTCTTCTTGAGGGGGAGTTTTTGGAAATTGCCAATTTTCAATAACTGAAGAAATATAAAGACCAGTACCGCCGCATAGAATAGGTAATTTGTTTCTATCTTGTATATCTTTTATGGCTTTGTAGGCGAATGTTTTATATTCAGCTGCCGAAAAATGTTTGTTAGGTTCTATTATGTTTAATAAATAGTATGGAATTTTGTCTTTAAGTGGTTTGGCTGTTCCGATATTCATTTCTTTGTATACTTGGCGCGAATCTGCTGAAACAATTTCACCATCAAAAAGTTTAGCTATTTTAATAGCCAGGTCAGATTTACCTGAGGCAGTAGGACCAAGAATAATTAATAATTTATTCATTTTTTAATTGGGCGATAACTTTTTCTATGGATTTTACAAGGTCCATATTTTTTTATTAATTTTTTATGTAGCTTTGTCCCGTATCCTTTGTGTTGATGAAAACAATATTCAGGATATAGTAAAGATAATTTTTTCATCTTTCTATCTCGAGTTACTTTTGCGATGATAGAAGCTAGCGCAATTGAAAAAATTTTATCATCTCCTTTTACAATAGCTTTTTGTGAAATTTTCAGATTCTTGTCTATAATTCTGTTACCATCAATTAAAATTAAAATATTTTTTAGATTATATTTAGGCAGTATTTTATTTAGGCAATTTTTCATTGCTTTTTTAGTAGCCCTTGATATATTTATTTTATCAATTATTTGTGGACCAACAGATGAGATAGTAAATTTTATATTTGGACACTTCTGAGTTAATTTGAAAATCTTTTCTCTTTGTTTTTCTGATAATTTTTTAGAATCTCTTGTGTTCTTTAAAATTTCTTTGAAATTCTTATTTTTAATTTTTAATTTTGAATTTACAATTACCGCGGCACTTGTTACTGGGCCTGAGAGGCTGTTTCCTGTGAAATATCCAGTACCGTTCCGTCTTACATAAAAATTATGATAATTAGAAAGTTGTAAGCAAAAAACATGTCCTTTATAAGGTACATTTCTTTTGTGCAGAGACTTGACTTGAATTTTATTATTTCTACGTAAACGAATTTCAAAACAAGGAACTTGGTTTTCTTTTTTAATTATTCTTTTTCCTATGCGTCTTCTTTTTGGCATTCTTATGGTTGTATGATATGTCCAGCCTGCTTTTAATAAAATTTCTTCAAAGTCATCTCGTAATCTTTTAGATACTGTATAATACAAACGAACTTCTTTTCTGTTTTTTCCAGTATAAGATGTTCCGTCGCCCAATATCATCCAATCTATAAAAATGTTTAATAGCTCTGGGGATAATTCTTTGATTTTTTTAGGAATAAATTTATGATAACAGTTTTTAAATTGTTTTAGGTATGTATATAATTGTTTATGATAGCAAGTAAAGCCTGTTTTAAATCCATTAAAATGAAAAGGAAAATCTTTAAGTAAACGATAGATTTTTTTATATTTATCTTGAGAAACATCTTTATTCTGAGAAATAGTTATTTTATACGAACCATTTTTTTTATAATAAGAGACAGAACCTTCTGATAAAAATATTCCCAAAAAGGCAACCCACAATTTAATATCTATAAGTTTTTCTTTATTTTTATCTACCGTAGGTAATTTGAAAAAGTTTTTATTAGTTCCTTTCCATTTACCTCCTCGTGGTATGAAATCATTATTGAGCAAGTCAGTTACTATTTTTCTTTTTTTTCTCGTTTTATAATCAACGATTTTTAATTTATTATTATCTTTTTTATCTCTTTTAAATACTCTTTTAATGATAGTGAAGAAATGATTAGGTGTAACAATTATATTTACCGCTCTATTTTTTAGCTCTATAAGATTTCCTTCAAAATCTTTTTTTATAATTTTTTCTATCTTCTGCCATTTCATGTAGCCATTATCCATATAAGATAGAACTTTATCTTTTGGATCAATATCAGCATAAAACTTCCAACCATTGTTAGTTAGTACTTCAGCATCAATTTTTTCACATCCTCTTCCAACTTCGTCTAAGCCGACGATTATTTTGTAACCTTTTTTCCAATAATATTTTTCTTTTCGTAAATTCATGTTTTGTCTTTTGTATTTCTTGTGATAAAATACCGTTAGTTTTAACTACTTGATTTATCTTTATATATTATGTATTTTACTCATCTTCATGTCCATAGCCACTATTCTTTATTAGATGGCTTGGCTCGTCCAGAGCAGCTTTTAAAGCAGGCAAAGGAGATGGGTTTAGATGCATTAGCGTTAACTGATCATGGAGTGATGTACGGAGCAATAGAATTTTATTCTCTTGCCAAGAAAATGGGGATTAAACCGATAATTGGTTGTGAAGTTTATTTAGCCCCTAATTCTCTTACTGATAAAACTCCAGGAATAGATAATAAACTTTATCATCTTGTTCTCTTAGCAAAAAACAAAGTAGGTTATTATAATTTATTAAAACTAGTTACCATTGCAGAACTGGAAGGTTTTTATTATAAGCCTCGTATCGATAAAGAAGTTTTAAAAAAACATAGTGATGGGTTAATTGCTCTTTCAGCATGCGCAAAAGGTGAAATTCCATCAGCTCTTTTAGTAAATGATTATAAAAAAGCATTACAATTAGCTCAGGAATACCAAAATATATTTGGAGAGGATAATTTTTATTTAGAATTACAACATCATCCAGAATTACCAGATCAAAAGAAAATAAATGATGGATTGTTAAAACTTTCTAAAGAATTAAATATTCCTGCTGTGATAACAACTGATCTTCATTATATTAAAAAAGAAGATAAAAAAGCCCAGGATGTTCTTTTAGCAATTCAAACAGGAACTGATATTGGAAACAAAGATCGTTTTAGTATGGAAAAAATGGATTTATATTTTAAATCAGCAGAAGAAATTGCAAAAGATTTTTCTCAACACCCTGAATTATTTGAAAATATTAAAAAGATAGTTGATAGATGTAATTTAGAATTAGATCTTGGTGAAACAATTTTACCGCATTTTACTACGCCGAAAGAGGAAGATAGTCACAAGTATTTAAAAAGGATAGCATTACAAAATTTTAAAAAGATTTATTCTTTAAAGAATAAAGAAGCAAAAGAAAGATTTGATTATGAATTGGAAGTTATTAAGAAGACTGGTTTTGCCGATTATTTTTTAATTATTCAGGATTTTATTCGTTTTACCAAAGAAGAAAATATATTAACTAATACAAGAGGATCTGCAGCTGGAAGTTTAATCGCATATGTTTTAGGGATTACTTCTGTTGATCCATTGGAACATGGACTTTATTTTGAGCGTTTTCTAAATCCAGAAAGAATTCAACCACCAGATATAGACCTGGATATTGCCGACAATAGAAGAGCGGATTTAATCAATTATATCACTGAAAAATATGGACAGAATCATGTGGCTCAGATTATCACTTTTGGGATAATGAAGTCTCGTATGGCTGTTCGTGACGTTACCAGGGCATTAGGGCGTCCATATGCTTTAGGGGATCAAATTTCTAAGCTTCTCCCACAGAATATACCAATAAATAAAGCTTTAAATATAGTTCCTGAGCTTAAGCGGTTGTATGAAACCGATACAGATGCTCAAGATGTTATTGATATGGCACAACAATTAGAAGGTGTGGCTCGTCATGCTTCTACTCATGCCGCAGGAGTAGTTATTTCTCGTGAACCTTTAGTTCATTACAGTCCTTTGCAACATTCAAGCAGGAATGATAAAGAAGTAATAACTCAATATGATATGTACGCTTTAGAGAAAATAGGATTACTTAAAGTGGATATTTTGGGATTAGCTAATTTAACTATTATAAAGAATGCTTTAAGGATTATTAAAAAGGTTTATGGAGATGAAATAGATTTGGACGAAGTTGGTTTTAAAGATAAAAAAGTTTACAAATTACTTTCTGAGGGAAATACAGTTGGTGTGTTTCAAGTAGAATGTTTATCAGGTGACACTATTGTTTCTAATACTACGATAAAAAAATTATACGAGAAACAGAATAAAAAAAGATTAATATCAGTTTATTTAGGCGAAGGGAAAACTCATCTTAATAAAATTAAAGAAGTAGTTAAAAAAGGCAAACAAGATGTTTACACTCTTATTGCGGAGAATGGTTGGTATGTCAAAAGCACAAAAGAACATCGTTTTTTGACTGATAAAGGATGGAGGAAATTGAAAGAAATAAAATCGGGAGATAAAATTTTGATTAAGAATAAAGCAAAACATTTAATTTTCAATACATGTAAAAGTTGTGGGAAACAAATTAATGGGCAGAAAGAAGGAAAAAGTGATTTTTGCTATAAATGTTCGGCTACATTCTATAGTAATCCTAGCAAAAAGGAATCCAGAGAGAAAATTAGTGCGGCAAAACTGGAATTTTATCAGCAAGGTAATAAACCATGGAATTATGGAGTGACTACAGAGAATAATGAAATATGGAAAAAGACAGCAAAGAAAATCTCCGTTGCTCTTCAAGGCAGAAAGTGGGAAGAAACATTCGGAGAAGAACGGACAAAAGAACTTAAAAAGACACTTTCTTTAAGAATGAGTGGAAAAAATAATCCAATGTTTGGGAAAGCTTGCCCGCATCGCAAGGGAGGATTTAGGGAAGATTTAGGGCATTATGTTCGTTCCACATGGGAAGCAGATTTTGCGAGAATATTAAATTATTGTAATGTGGGTTATGCGTATGAGCCTCAAACTTTTGAGTTAATAAAATCGGATGGAGAAATTGTTCATTATACTCCTGATTTTTATGTGAAATCTCAGAATGCTTTTTATGAGATTAAAGGATGGCTTCACGATAAAGACAAGGAAAAAATGGATTTGTTTCAAGAGCAATATCCGAAATATCAATTCGTATTAATTGATACCACTAAATTTGCTGAGTTCGCTCTGAAGTATAAAAGTTTAGTCAATTGGGAATGTCCACGTATACCTGCTAAACAAAGTTTTGATTTTATCAGAGTAAAGGAAATAAGATATAGCGGCAAGGAAAATACTTATGATATTTTAATGAAGTCTCCAGGGAATAATTTCGTTGCTAATGGTTTTCTAGTTCATAATAGCGGAGGCATGCAAAGATATCTTCAGAAATTAAAACCGACACAATTTGAAGATATTATCGCTATGCTTTCTTTGTATCGTCCTGGGCCAATGGAATTTATTCCATCATTTATTGATCGAAAAAGAGGAAAAGAAAAAATTACTTATCTTCATCCCAAATTAGAAACAATTTTAGGAAAGACTTATGGAATTTGTATTTATCAGGAGCAGCTTATGAAAATTGCTCATGATCTAGGAGGTCTTTCTATGGGAGAAGCTGATGTTCTTAGAAAAGCTGTTGGTAAAAAAAATAAAATATTATTACAAGCTCAGAGAGAAAAATTAATAGAAGGGATGATAAAAAATGGGATTAAGGAGTCAGTGGCAAAAAAGATTTGGGCTTGGGTAGAACCTTTTGCGCGCTATGGGTTTAACAAAAGTCACGCTGCCTCTTATGCGCGTATAACTTATCAAACAGCTTGGCTCAAAGCACATTATCCAAATGCTTTTATGGCCGCTCTTTTGACTTCAGATTTTGGTAATTTAGATAGAATTGCTATTGAGATAGCTGAATGCCAGAGATTAAAAATTAAAGTAATGCCTCCTTCTGTTAATGAGTCTTTTGCAGAATTTGGTACAGATAAAAAAACCGAAAATATTTATTTTAGTTTAGCTGCTATAAAAAATGTAGGTGAGGGAGTTGCCATAATGATTCAGGAAGAAAGACAAAAAAATGGTCTTTTTGAAAATCTTACTGATTTCTTGAAAAGAGTATCTCGTCAGGCCTTGAACAAAAAGACCTTAGAGAGTCTTATTAAAGCTGGAGCATTAGATTGTTTTGGAGACAGAGAATTAATGGCTGATCATTTGGAAGAAATTGTAGATTGGGTTTATCGATTTAATAATCACAAGAATGATAATCAAATAAGTTTGTTTGGGGAAAGTGACTCCGATGATGTGCTCGATTATTTAAAAAGGAATAATTCAATTAATCCACCCAATAAAACGAAGAGAATAAATTGGGAAAGAGAGTATTTAGGCATTTATCTTACTGGTCATCCTTTAGATAGCTATAAAAATGTTTTAGGTAAAATAGCTCTTACAGTTAGCCAGTTAGATCCTCGTTATCTTGGAAGAAAGATTAAGGTTTGCGGTTTTATTTCACGTATTCAAAAAGTAAGGACAAAAAGGGGGAAGTCGATGGCTTTTACCAAATTGGCTGATTATGATAATTCAATTGAAGTTGTTTTATATCCAACAGTATTAGCTAATAATTTGGATGTTCTACATGAAGACAAAGTATTATTGGTGGAAGGCAAAATGGATAAAAGAAATGGTAGCTATCAAATTATTGGGGAGAGATTAGAAGAAATTGAACCAATGGAAGCCTAATACTTGAAAGTTTTTAATATAAAACATATAATATAACAACTTTAAAATAGGTATAATTATGAAACAAGAAAACTCATTAGAAATTATTCGTCATTCTATGGCACATGTATTGGCTTTAGCTGTAAAAAATTTATTTTCTAAGGCTAAGTTTGGTGTTGGGCCAACAATAGAAAATGGTTTTTATTACGACATAGATGTTGGTCAAACTTTGTCTTTGGAAGATTTGCCAAAGATTGAAAAAGAGATGAAAAAAATTATTAAACAGGGATTGCCTTTTAAAAAGAAAAGCGTTTCCTTAAAAGACGCAAAGGATATTTTTAAAAAGTTAGACCAGGTTTATAAAGTAGAACTTTTGAAAGATTTAGAAAAATATGGGACGACAAATCAAAACGAGATATTAAAGATTAAAAACAAAAAAGATAAAAAGAAAGATATTAAATCTCCAAAAACAGTATCTATTTATCAAGTAGGAGAATTTATAGACTTGTGTCGTGGACCACATATAGAAAACACCAAAGAGCTTCCTTTAAGTTTTAAACTTAATAAAGTCTCTGGTGCTTATTGGCGTGGCAAGGAAACTAATAAAATGTTGCAAAGAATTGTCGGTGTTGCTTTTGTAAAAGAGAAAGAATTAAAAGAATACTTTTATCTATTAGAAGAGGCGGAAAAAAGAGATCATCGGAAATTAGGAAAAGAATTGGATTTATTTAGTTTTCACGAAGAAGGTGTTGGTTTTCCGTTTTTTCATAGTAAAGGCATGATTCTGCGCAATATTTTAGAGGATTATTGGAGAAAAGAACATATTAAAGCTGATTATACAGAGGTTAAAACTCCAATACTTTTGAATAAGACATTATGGGTGAAGTCAGGTCATTGGGATCATTACAAAGAAAATATGTATTTTACCAAGATTGATGAAGAAGATTATGCTATTAAGCCAATGAATTGCCCAGGAGGTATTTTGATTTATCAGGATTCTTTACATAGTTATAGAGACTTACCTCTTAGAATGGGAGAATTAGGATTGGTCCATAGGCATGAATTGTCCGGAGTTTTGGCCGGTTTGTTTAGGGTAAGATGTTTTACTCAAGATGATGCTCATATATTTATGACCCCAGAACAGATTAAGGCAGAGATAAAAGGAGTTATAGATTTAACTGATCGTATATATAAAAGATTTGGATTTTCTTATCATGTAGAACTTAGTACAAAGCCTGAAAATTCTATGGGCTCTGATGAAATATGGGAGAATGCCACAAATAGCTTGAAAGAGGCTTTAAAAGAAAAAAAGATAGATTATATTGTTAAAGAAGGAGACGGGGCTTTTTATGGTCCAAAAATTGATTTTCATTTAAAAGATTGTTTGGGTAGAAGTTGGCAATGCGGCACTATTCAGTTAGATTTCATTATGCCAGAAAAATTTGATCTTTTTTACATTGATAAAAACGGAGATAAAAAGAGACCTGTTATGTTACATAGAACTATTTTAGGCAGCATCGAAAGATTTATGGGTATACTGATTGAAAATTATGCTGGAGCATTTCCATTATGGTTGGCTCCGGTTCAAGCAGTAATTGTTCCAGTAAAAGAAGAAAATATTGATTATGCTAATAAAGTTATTCAAT
>Ga0307992_1000916_pt1 | contig 17856 bp, 31 predicted proteins | sample EllFjometagen133_FD_203162 | JGI IMG/M metagenome (GOLD analysis project Ga0307992, IMG submission 203162) | Marine microbial communities from Ellis Fjord, Antarctic Ocean - #133 | ecosystem: Environmental > Aquatic > Marine > Unclassified | place: Southern Ocean | collected 2014-10-08
ATAGATTGGGACTACTGGAAAAGATCGTGCCGCGCGGAAATGGAGTCGTGTGATCGGTTTTGGGTGTTGATGTTACGAGGCTGGAGTGAGAGCGTCGGGATCGGCAAGGAGCATCTAATCGCCAGGGAACTGGGCATGGTGCCGAGTTATCACGCGCCGTCCTGTTTTGGTATCACGGAGGAAACACGATGAGCGAACCGGACCCCACGGACGCAGACGTGGCCGAGGAAATGCTGGACGAGTGCCTCTATCAATGGGATGAGGCAAACGAAACGACCGAGTATTCAACGGCCGCGATCGGCGAGATGGTGGCGGCGAGATTGCGGGCGTGGATCAAGGACGCATAACAATAGACACGGGAGGAGGAAACACGATGAAGAAACCGACAGAGGACGCGACGAACGATCTTGCGGTGATTAGAAGCATGCTGAACGAGTGTATGGATCAATGGGATGAGGCAAACGAAACGACCGAGTATTCAGCGGCCGCCATCGGTGAGGCGGTGGCGGCAGGATTACGGGTGTGGATCAAGGACGCATAGCAAATAGATACGGATGGAACCATGAAAAAGAAATCACGGAAAGGTGTCGCGATGCTGAAGGCCAAAGGCCGCACGGGCACAAAGCCGCCGGGCGCGCCCAACAAAACCGAGGCGGAATACATGACCGTGCTCGAAGTGCGGAAGGCGGCGGGTGAAATCGCCCGTTGGTGGTTTGAGCGATACACGCTGACGCTCAGCCATTCACGGCCCGGCGTGAAGGGGCAACGATACACACCCGACTTTGCCGTGCAATTGCCCGACGGCGAAATTGAGTTCCACGAAATCAAGGGATTCCGCGACGAAAAGAACATGAACAAGCTCAAGATGGCCGGGGAACTGTTTCCGCACACGTTTCGGCTGGTGACCCGGCGACTGAAACGCGACGGCGGCGGTTTCGATGTCGTGGCGTATTGAGGCGTTCGATTCTCGGCGTGGTTATTATCACAGAAGAAAAAGGAAAGCACGGATGGCTAAGAAATCGAACGATGGAGAAAAGGCGAGCGGCATCCCATACTCGCGATGGGTTTACATTTTCGGCATGGAGAATGACGGGGACCTGTTCAGCAGTTTGCTATCGGGCATCGGACACGGGGAATTTTCTTCGCCCGGGCTGTACAAGATCGGGACAACAGCAAATCCGATCCGAAGGTGGCATCAAGTCCAAGTCCACAGCCCATGGGATCTTCGAGTGTTTGCGATAATTCCCGGTGGATTTGAACTGGAAGCAGCGATTCACAAAAGCCTTGACGAGTTCAGGATAAGGGGCGAGTGGTTCGCTATGTCACGGCCTACCATGTGGCAAGTGATGGAGGAACTTGGCGAGCACACCCTCATCGGGCGAGAGACATTTACCGACCTGCCGTGGTGCGACATCGCTTACGAAGGAGAATCAGCATGAAAACGCTTGAAACATTGGGGTTCGACTATTCGAGCCTGGACAAAGACACCGCTGGGAAACTGCAATACTTCTCGAAGACCGGGCATATGCTTGTCAGAAAGAACATGATCCGGTTCATTGCAGAATTCGGCGAGGTGCTCAGTGACGCACGAAAACTGCTCGCCGATCATCACGAAGGCACGTTCTGCAAATGGGCTACGGCAGAATTCGACACGTCCCGCCAGACGGTTTACAACTACGTCAATGCGTGGGACAGAGTGTTGTCCAACGGTTGGACAACACTCGCCAACATTAGCCCAACGGCCCTCTACTTGCTCGCCAACGACACCACGCCTAAGCCTGTACGTGACAAGGTGTTGCGGATTGCAGTCAAACAAGAGGCGGTGACAAAATCGGACGTTACAAAGCTGCTTTCGGCCGGGGGGAAAGGTGCGAAATCACCGCCCCCCCCGCAACCGGAACCCAATGAGCCTATCGACGCAGATTCCGAGCCGGTCGCCGACGAAGAGGATCCGCTCGACACGCCCGAGATCGACTACGGCAAGTGCCCGGTTTGCACGGGGACCAAGTGGAACGCCGAGGATCCCGACGAAGTGTTCTGTGCGAAGTGTCACCAGCCGCACGGTGAGCCCGCTGGTGACGTTGACGAGGATCGGATCAATACACAGAGGCAGAAGACAGTGAAGACGGCTGAGGCCCTTATGCGGGCGTTCGACGATTTGCAATACATGAAGGCGAGGCAGGGACATGCAGGGGCGATCAAGTTTTGTAAGGAATTAATCACGCTCGCGGAGGGGTGGAAATGAGCAATGGTTTGACCTACGATCAAACCAATGATCGAACAGCCGGCCCTCTACGTCAAAAGGCTTTCTCCTCCCAGAGGTAGACGCCATGAAGTACGCAGCGTATGTGATTGTGCCAAAATACGACGACCTGGACCCAACCAATGATTGAATTACCCACCCTCTACCCGCACCAAGCCGAGCACAAAGACCGCACCCGGGCCGCACTGGCTCGACATGGCCGAGTGATCCTGAACGCACCGACCGGCGGCGGAAAAACTCGGATAGCCAAGTGCATCCTAGCCTCGTGCGCGAACCACGAACCGACCGACCGGCAGAGCGGCCGAACGCTCTTCACCGTTCACCGCCGGGGGCTGGTCGATAACGCGATCGATTCCTTCGCGGAAGAGCCGCTGCTGTCGCACGGAACCATTATGGCGGGACATGACACGGCCTACGGGAATAGAGTGCAAGTTGCGTCGATCGATACACTACTGTCGTGGTTCGTTGAAAGTGACACGTATCAGTCAGACATCACGTTCGATCTAATTATCTGGGACGAGGCCCATTCGCATCATTCGACGTTCGCCACGTTTCTGAAATACCACGACGCCAAGCGTGAGGAACTGAACCTGAACCCGGCCTATGTCATTGGGTTAACGGCCACGCCGCAAGCGAAGGGACTCGCGGACATCTATAAGGAAATAGTGGGCGGGCCGTCGACCCAGTGGCTCATCGACAACAACTATCTGTCACCGTTCCGATATTTCAGAGCGACACAAGGCAGGCTTGATAAGCTCGTCAAACGTGGCGGCGAGTTTACCAAGTCGTCCGCTTGCGAGGCCATGGACGGCCTCGCGGGCGACCTTGTCCGCGACTGGAAGAAATTCGCCGAGGGCAGGCCGACCGTGGGATTCTTCCCGCGACGGTCCCATGCTAAGGATGCAATGGGACAACTGACGGAGGCCGGGCTACGTGTTGCATACGTCGATGGTGACACGCCAGACGATGAACGCAAGGGCATATTCCGCTCGCTGAACGAACATTACATCGACTATCTGTGCAACGTGCAGGTGGTCGAGCGTGGCACGGACATTCCGCGTATCGGTTGCGTGCAGTTGTGCGTGGCAGTTGGTTCGCTCGTTCGCTATCGACAGATGATCGGGCGCGGCTCGCGGTGCCATCCGGCGAAAGATGGCTGCCGGGTGGTGGATCACGGCGGCAATGTAAAGCGTCACGGCTACTTCGAGGATGATCCGGCCTGGTCGCTTGACATCACGACGAAGGAACTGGGCGAAGTTGGCACCCGGCCGACGATCGAATGTCCAAAGTGCCAAGCGATCTATCGGGGCGGCAAGTGCAGCCATTGCGGCTACGAACCGACGACACGCGAGCGGCGGGGGCAAGGGCTCGAATTCGACGGTAGCGAACTAAAGGAAGTGCAGCGGAAGGAAAAGAAGGCCAGCGCCAAAAGTGCCGAACAGCTAATGGTGTCGGCACTCTATGCGGCCGGTCGCTCGGGCAGGACATGGCGGCAGTGTGTGGGAATTTTTAAGAGAAGTTGCGAGGAACAGGGCACGAGCCACAATGTGCCGCGAACCGTCGCCATCGGCGATCACCGATACGAAATGCTGCGGGCCGGATCCAGCGATGCGAATAGACGAGTCGCCACGCTCTATCCGTTTGTTCGGGGCAAGCATGGTGGCGAACGCGTAATTGTCGAGCCGGCACCTACCGAGGTGCCGTGCTGAACACGACACCGCCCCCCGTCGCGGCGGTTACAGCCCTTGAAATGAATTCAGACACACGATAAAACAAGGAAGTTAGATGTCCAACGAACTGATTACGAAGTCTTTCGCATCACAATGCCTGGCGTTCCCGGACAAGGTAGACCAACTGCTCGCGGAGATTGATACCGCGGATGGCGCAAAGGACTTGCTCGACAAGGCATCCGCAATGCAACACTACGCCGATCGCCTGAAGGCCGGAATCGAAGCCGAGCGGCCCATTGCTCTGGGCGTGCTCAAAATCAAAATGAAACTTGGCGAATTGCTTCCGGCAAAGTCGCCGAAGGAAACGGGCGGGGGTGGCGGCAGGGGCAACAAAGGTAGTAAGCCAGCCTTACTACCTTTCTCGAAACCCACCCTTTCGAGTTACCGCAAGCTGGCAGCAAATCGGGAAAAGCTGGCTGAATACTATGAGTCGAGCGACGACGTGCCGACGCAAACGGACTTTATTCGCTACTGCGGGGCGGATGGAAACATTAAAACCAATCAGAACAGGGGCGTCGTCGAGTGGTACACGCCGGCCGAATACATCGAAGCGGCCCGCAAAGTGATGGGATCGATCGACGTGGACCCTGCGACGAACGACTTCGCGCAGAAAACCGTTGACGCAGCCACGCACTACACAGCCAAGGATGACGGACTCGCGCAAGACTGGGCAGGAACCGTCTGGATGAATCCGCCGTTCAAGATGCCGGAGGTGGCCCAATTCATTGCCAAACTATGCGAGGCCGTAGAAACCGGCGATGTCCCGCAAGCCGTCGTTGTCACAAACAACAACACGGACACGAAGTGGTGGCATCGGGCAGCTGAGGCGTCATCGGCAATCTGTTTCACGCGGGGGCGTGTCAAATGGTACAACGCGGCCCAACCAGACTGCTCGCCGACGAACGGACAGACGTTTTTCTACTTCGGTAGTCGCGCCAAGACATTTGCCAAAGTGTTTTCGGACTTTGGTTTGGTGGTGAATTCGTGAGCGTAAGTAATGCACTAGCGTCGACCGCGTTTGAACGGCAATTGGCGTTCGGCCAGATCGCCGAAACGCAGATCGCCATGTGGGTCATCTCGCGTGGAAATCTAGTGCTGCCGATTTACGATGTGGAAATTAAGACAGGCAAGGGGCCGCGACTATTTGGTGGGGACAACAAGGAACTCGTTGCGCCGGACCTGCTTGTTATGTCAAGTGGGGGAGTTTACTGGCTCGAGGCGAAACACAAGACAGTCTTTTCGTGGTATCGCAAAGATCGTCGGTGGGTTACCGGCATCGACATACGGCACTACCTGGACTATCGGAAAGTCGCTCAGCAGTCGCCTTGGGAGGTGTGGCTGTTGTTTTTACATCGAACCGAAACACCTTGGGATAGTGACATTAAGCACGGATGCCCCGAGAAATGTCCGGTTGGCCTTTTTGGTAATACGCTTGCATATCTAAGCGACCGCGAAAGCCATAGGAGCGATAGACACGGCAAAACGGGCATGGTTTATTGGGCCGCCGATAAATTGAAGCGACTGGCCACACTGGACGAGATCAACGCGACTACGAACAACTGATTAGGGCATCCGTTTCCAGCCCAGCGTCCAAGGCGAAAGCACAGACCGATGGAAGCGGCCTCAAGGCGATGGAAAGCCTGTTTCGTTTCCTACGGCCCACAAAGCCAACGGGAACAACGTCGAAAGGGACACGGAACGTGTCGGGCTTTGCCGAACACCAACGGCCGAGCGAATTGCCGCGACGAAAAATAAAGGGCGGGGAATTGGAACCGATGTGCGAGAACGGAGTGAACCAGTGGCAAGGAAGTCAACATTACCGAGTACAGTGCAGGGACTTCGCGCGTGGCTCAAGGGGTCGACGGAAGGCAAAGCGTTGCTCAGGGAGCTAACCGACAAAGCCTTTGAGGAGAGGGTGGAAGAGAAATGCAGGACGTGCGAAAACATGCGACCATATCCAAAGGTCTTAGTGGTTCTGCGGCGGCTCGGGCGGCATCCCGGTGCCGAGGTTTACACGGAAGATGGCGTGTCGGTGCGGTTTCTGGAACTGCCGGACGTGTCGAGCGACGAAGCGTCTGGCCGACTCGCCGAGGAACTGATCGAGGTGCGCCTGCCGAGGAATTGGCGGCACATGACCGGGCTGCCGGCCAAGCGAATATCAAGCGGAGTATTTCGCGGCGTTCCCTTGACGGAAGCGTTGCGGCACTCGGAGCGAGGCGCGGCGCTGAAAGAGATTCGGAACGTAACAAGAACGCTAACCAAGGAGAGGTGATGATAACACGCGAAGAAATGATACGAGCATTCCGAGGCGTCGGCACGTTCAAGCAGGATTCGCCACCGTGGGTCGAGTGCGTCAACATGGTGCAGGAGTACAACGCCCAGCACACGCAGCCCACCCATACGGAACTGCTCAGCGAGATCGACGACTATACAACGCAACTCGACGAGGCCACCGGCGGATTGCACAACGTCTACACCAACGGCGACGGGCTGTGGGGGCTCATGGGCACCAAGAACTTCGTCGCGAATCGTAGCCTCGAACAAGCGTGCGAAGGACTTCGTCTGCTAGTGGAGGATGAGTAAATGAGTTCGACACTCCTAAACGAAAAGCGTGGCATAAAGGCACGCAAGCAGCACCAATGTCTACTGTGCTGCGAACCGATCTTCACCACGGAACTGTACGATCGTCGCACCGGCATTAGCGATGGTGTTTTTGTATCGATGGCGATGCACCCCGAATGCAATGTGGCGGCAAGTGACTGGGACGGAATGGACTGGGCGACGTTTGCACCGGGCGACATGGCCCGCGGCAAGGACGAGCCCGCCGGCGGATATGGAAAATGGAAGGAGTTGAGTAAATGAGCGACAAGCAGTGGACGCAGGAGCGAGAGGGAGACAGCATGTACATCTACGATGGTGAGCGGATGGTGGCCATCGAAGCGAGGAAGCGATGACCATCAACGAAAACAACCAACTCGCGGCGGCGTGGCTGCGGACATGAAGGGAGGACGGATGCCTCGCAAGGGAATTCAACGATGTGCGTGTGGCCACGGGGCGTTTTGGTTGGTACGTCACACGGAAACAAGCAGCATCGTGGCGTGCAAGAGGTGCTTAAAGGAAACGCGAACAACGAGTCGTGCGCGGCACACACTTGACGAAATACGGCCGCCGAGGTTTCAAGCGGCTGGCGATCAGTGGCATGCTGCTTATCCGGAACTGAAAACAGCCCTAGCGGCAAAGGAGGTGTGATGAGTAAAATTAGCGAGTACGTCATCTTGACTCACAGCGGGGAAACGCCGCTCCTGGAGTGGCTTGACGATCACAAGCATCGGCACTATGCGAATCTTGACGAGTCGGAACTACTGCACAAGATCGCACGCACCGAGGACACTGAGGCACGGGAACTCATGCTTGAGTTACTCGGCCATGCTAAGAGGTTCGTCGACACGGTGTCTGAGTGTCACAAAGAATTCGACGTGATCTCATCCGTGATGCGGAAGATAGATGGCGAAGAACTAATAGCAGCCGCCGAAGCGGCAAAGGAAACATGATGGAGATTACACAAGCGCAACTGATCGTCCGGAACCCCATCAACCGTGGGACGCAGCGGTACTATACGGCGACACGCACGCTCGACGAGGAGGTCACACGGCTCCGGTAAGAGTTGGATGCCTGTAAAGCTAAGGCTGCGGCGTTTCTCAATGCGATCCACAAGCATCGAGGGATAAAACGATGAAAGAATACCCTGTGTTATCTAATGACGAGATGGCCCGAGCGATCCGCAATGGTCGCAAGACGCAGATGCGGTGTCCGGTGAAGGGGGTACCGGAAGGGGCAACAGAGGTCCGCGCCGAAGTGTCGAACGGCAAACTGATCGCAACATATCGAGCTTTTTCGGATGGTGGGTCCGCGCGGTGGGGCATTGGTGAGTCTCCGTTCGGCGGGCCTGGCGATCGACTCTGGGTGCGGGAGTGTTGGGCGTATGTCAATGATTACAACGGGCATCGCGTCTTGGACGGTCACACGGTACTGTACCGCTCGGATGGCGACATAGAGCCAAACCGATGGCGACCCAGCAGCAACATGCCACGCTGGGCGTGCCGGACGATTTTGGAAGTCGTCGACGTGTGGGTCGAGCGGGTCCAGGACATCGACCCTGCGGACGCGATTGACGAGGGAGGCTCAAGAGACGCGCGGCCGAACAACAACCCGTGGATCTGGGTTGCGGCGTTTCGGCGAGTGACCGAGTAACCAAAAGGGGGCACGGATGCCACGAACCATCGAGCCAGCACCAGAAACGTGGTTTACGAGTTTCTCTCGTCGCGCCCCGCCGCCGGATGATATTCGGCGGTACTCGGCCGGCATCTCGGGCGAGACGGTCGACGCCATTGCCGACGCGCTGGATCTGGGCGAGTCGCACGACACCATTGCCGACGCGGCCTGCGTGTCGCTGCATCTGGTCGGCTTGATCCGCGTGATCCGACACCAGTGGGACGACAAGCGAAAAACGATACCGCCGCCAAAGACCCTCACTGTATCCAACGGCCGACGGCCCGTTGCTCCCGACGGCTCTCGCGTGGTGCCGCCGTATCAGTGCGACGGCGGCGATGGGACACCGCACTGGACGGTCTTCTCGCCTTGCCTAATTTGCCGTACCCGAGAATTTCGCGAAAACCGGCGACTTCTGGCGAAACTCGGGTAGGCGTTTCGTTTGCGACCTACACAATTAGTGGGGAATGCTGCACACTCAGCGCTTCAACATCCGCATTCCGCAAGGAGAAAAACCATGGACATTTCCACGATCACGACCAGAATCACACTGGAGATTCAGGCGTTTTTCGCCGCCCCTGACCGCCGGGCCCACCTGCACGATCGGCTCGACCGGATCTACACCGAGACAATTCAGCCGCTGGATCTTCCGGGCCCTGATCGGGTGATCGACCCCATGCTCCGTGCTTCGATGCTCTGGGTTGCGATGACGGCCTTCGACGCGATCGCCGCGGCCGTGCAAAAGGGTCAGACCATCGCATGGGCCGCGGCTCCCGCCACCGAAACGACCGAGGAGGTGCAGCCGTGAGACCCTGGAAACCCATTTGCCTGATGATACTGGCCATGGCGATCACGGCGACCGCCTCGGGCCAGAACTGGAGTGAGCCGCCCGGTGACGACTCGGCCGGGAATCCGGAAGCTGGAGTGGTTGCGGCCACGAAGGCGACCACGATCGACTCGGCCGGCGTTTCGCTCAAGGCCAGTGCCAAACGGCTCCGAGACCGGCCCGGCTTCACCTGGAAGAAACGCCGGGAGTTGGGCCTGACCATCCCGAACATGATCCGCAAACTGGCCGAAATGGACAAGGCGGGCGAACTCGACGGGCTCGATCAATCCGAGGTGGCCGTGCAGATGATGGGGCAACTTCGCGGCGACAATCCGAAGGTGTTCGCCACGGAAGCGTCACTGGATCCCGCGTTCTGGTCGCGATTGTTGAAGTTTATCCAGTTCATTTTGCCGCTGTTACTGTTGTTTATTTGAGGCACGGATGATTGCACCCAATGACGAATCACTGAAAGCACCATTCCCGTATTTCGGCGGCAAGTCTCGAATGGCCGACGCGGTGTGGGAGCGACTTGGCGACGTACCGAACTACGTCGAACCATTTGTCGGATCGTGTGCCACCCTCTTGCGGCGACCGCACGAACCAAACTGCGAAACGGTCAACGATCTCGATGGGATGGTGGCCAATTTCTGGCGGGCCGTGCAATCCGATCCGGAGGCAGTGGCCTACCATGCCGACCATCCGGTCAACGAAAACGACTTGCACGCCCGTCATGCGTGGCTGGTGGGGCAGAAAGACAGTTTACAGGAACGGCTCGAAGGTGACCCCGAATTTTTCGACGCAAAGGCTGCCGGGTGGTGGTGTTGGGGAACGTGCTGCTGGATTGGCTCAGGTTTTTGCAGCGGCAACGGGCCGTGGCAAGTGCAAGACGACAAACTGGTCCACCTCGGGGACAAGGGGCAGGGCGTCAACCGCCAACGGGTCCACCTCGGGAACAAGGGGCAGGGCGTCAACCGCCAACGGGTCCACCTCGGGAACAAGGGGCAGGGCGTCAACCGCCAACGGGTCCACCTCGGGAACAAGGGGCAGGGCGTCAACCGCCAACGGGTCCACCTCGGGGACAAGGGGCAGGGCGTGTACGACTGGATGGAACGCCTCTCCAATCGCCTTCGGTTGGTGCGAGTCTGTTGCGGCGATTGGTCGCGAGTGTGTACCGCAACTCCGACAGTGAAGCAAGGATTAACGGGCGTGTTTCTCGATCCACCCTATGCCGATTCAGCCAATCGCACAAGCGACTTATACCGCAAAGATTGCGAGAGTGTGGCGCACGACGTTCGGGCCTGGGCAATCGAGCAAGGCGACAATCCCAAAATGAGGATTGCACTGTGTGGATACGAAGGCGAGCACGACATGCCTCGATACTGGGAGTGCCTTGCGTGGAAAACAAAAGGCGGGTACGCTTCTCAATCGAGTCAAGGCAACGAGAACGCGACGAAGGAACGGATCTGGTTCTCGCCGCATTGTCTGCAAGTAACCAAGTCATTGAGGCAAATGGAGCTATTACCATGCTAAGAAAGATCCCGCTTTTCATTCTCTAAACACGAGGAGAATCCAATGAAGGTTGATTTTGCGTATGAACCCGGCCAGATAGTCAACACGCCCAGCGGTGAGATCGGCGTGATCGGCGTCTGTGCCGTCGACAGACACAAGACAATCCAGTACTCCGTCAAGTTGCCGGGAACGACACACTGGTTCGATGAGGACGAGTTGATTCCGGCGGAGGTTCGGTCGCCATGAAACCGCTTTTCATTGCCATCGCAATCCTTGTCGCCACATCGGCATTCGGCGACATCACTATCAACGCTCCGACCGAGCCGGTGGCGGCAGGGCAGAACGTGCAGATCTTCGTCACGGGGATCGATGTTGCCGATCTGCCCAAGGCGATCGCGAGACACTGGCCGCGAGAACAGACGACCTTCGTGGCCGCTAAGACATGGGGCAATTTGCCTTTTATCTGGTTCGAGGCTCGACTGCCGGGCAAGTATCTGATCGAGATTACGGTGCCGCGACTGGTCGACGGATACGCCGTGCTCGAGCATGCCGAGGCCGTTATCGTCGTGGGAGGTGACGATCCGCAACCAAACCCTACGCCGCCCCCGGTGCCGGGGGAAATCTCGATGGTCGTGATCGTGGAGAGCGCGACACGGACGGCGAAGGAGGCGTCGATGCTCGGGGCGGTGCGGTCCCACTTCCGGGCGACGGGGGATCGTTACTTCTGGAGGATCGTCGACAAGGATACGATCGACGGGAAGACGGAGAAGGCGCCCGATTGGTTGCGCCCGTACCTGACGGCATTGACGACGACGCCGAAGCAAGTTCCTGCCCTGGTGGTAATTGCCCAGACCCCAAACTCCGGCAGTACCAACAACCGTCGTATCGAAGCCTTTTCGGTCGTCGCCGTTGAGTCGCTGGGCGGGTTGAGCGGGGCGGCAGCGGTTGCACTGGTGAAGAAATACGAGGCCAAGCCATGAGCGAATTCCGCATTCCAGAGGGTCAGGCGACCGGTTGCAAGCCGCGAACCACCAAATATGGCCAATGCTGCGACAAGCTCGAAGACCGATTCGGGATCATCACCGACGAAGACGTGCTACGTGAGGTGATTGCACGACCGCGCGAAGAAACGCTCTTGAGTTGCGTGCCGTCGGTCTTCTCGCAGGGTGCCGTCGGATCGTGTGCCAGCGAGGCGGGGACAGGTGCCTTGAAAGTGCTGCGCGAGTTCAACGGCGCACCGTTCGTCGAGCTATCCCCCTGGTCCATGTATTGTTTCACCTCGGGCGGCCGGGACAACGGCAGTTCCATCGGCGAGACGCTCCTGCATTTGCGGGAGACGGGCGTGTTGACCATGGAGACTTGGCCGCGATCGAACCCATGGAATCGCCGGCCGCCGGCGGAACTACTGGCGTCGGAGGCGTGCATGTATCGGGCCGATGAGTATTTCGACACCGATTCGATCGACGAACTGCGCACGGCGTTGGCACTCAATTGTCCGGTGCAATTCGGGTGGCGAGGCCATTCGTGCGTGCTGCTGGCGTTAAAAACGCTCGACTCGGCGTACTATCTCAATTCATGGGGCACTGATTGGACCGAGACCGACATGCCGGGCATCGGCGTGATTCGGCTGAAAGACGTCGCCCTGAAATACGAGGCGTGGGCGATGCGAAGCCACGTCGTTGCCACCACGACCACCGCGGGAGGCACCGCATGACCACCGCAACAGCAACATGTGACGACGGCACTACGTTCGAGATCATCGTGGGCGATTGGCACAAGGATGGTTCGGCAACCTATGACGACACCCATGTTAGGAAGGCTCGACCCGGGAAATCGTATCTAAAAACGACGGAAGGCTATCGGGTGGAAATGCTCGACGATGAAGGTCGCGTTGCCATCTTCATCGACGGCGTGCCCGTTGAGGCGGTGGTTGATATGGAGTCGCTGCACCGCCCCGAACCAGTGCAAGGGATCCGCGACATCGACGGCGAACGGATCAGCGAAATGGCCTCAAAAGTGGCTGCGCTTGCCGACGACGCACGGTGGACGTTGCAGAAATTCACCGAGCGAGGCATCGTCGTAAAACACTCGTGGCTCGGGTCGCTGACGGTGAAGCTGGGGTCTGACGCTGCGGTGAAGAAAGACGAGGGTGAGTGATGACCAACGAACTCCTCGGGATATTCTTTCTTGGTTTTGTGGCGGGTGCGATCACGATGCAAGTTGTGAACAATACTTGTCGCTGGATGAAACGTCGGGCCCTGCGAACGTATTTCGAGGATCCGAGGGTAACGGACGCAGAGGCGGTTGCCGCGCTGAAAAAATACGGAGGGTGAGCATGTGTTGCGGATGCTGGATATTAGCCGGGGTATTAGCACTGTTCCTGATTGGGGTTGCTGTTCTTTGTTGGGCGATCTGGAAGCATGGCGCGGTCCCCGACTACACGAACTTCGTATCACCAAAGAAACACGAGGGGTGATCACCGCCTTGAAGAAAGACGAGGGTGATAATGGCTTCGATTGCAGGTGATGCCGTAGTAATTCACGACACGACCACAAGCAAGCTCCTTGAAATGCTTGCCGACGACTTCTTTGAGCCCGTCGAGTATTCAACGACAGGACGGATCGAAGCACGCATGGCGGCACGCGAGTGGTGCGAACAAATCACATCGGAGTATTGAGTACATGAGCATTACCGCGTCGGAAAAACAACTGTTGCAAGATACGCACGACACGGTTACGAAGATCGACGCGATGCTGGCCGAACGATGCCCCGCTTGCGTTGCGGATGTCAAGAAGTTGACGCGGTTCGTCGAAGGTAACGGCGATAGGGGGGCAAAACTGCGGTTGGATCGCCTGGAGCGTGAGCTAAAGATGACGCGGCGGGCGAAAGTCGTTTGGACGACGACCGGGGGAACCGCCGGTTGCGTGCTGACGATGCTCGGCAAGTTCGTCTTGGGCGTGTTTCAGCAATAGAGGGAATAGAGCATATGGCCAATAAACCAACACCGAAGAAAATACGACTTGCGAAAGTGGTTCGCAAGTTGGATCGCGACAAGCCAAGCGACCTGATCGACACCCGCCGCTTGACCACGCGAGTTGAGGAACTGGCCTTACTCGCAATCACGCCGGAAGCCCGCGAGAAACTGCAACGCCGACCGCTGGTGCAGGCCCTATTGAAACTTGTCGCTGCCGCGAGGGACCTGGAATGATTGAACGATTGACAACGATCACACGCGAAGTGGAAGCCGACATCGACGGGGAAACCTTCTCCGCTGCGGAAAAGGTGGGCCACGTCGTTCGGGCCTGCCCCGGTAAGTTGCTGGTCGATGGCCAATGGGTGCCGAACATCGAGCAGGTGGGCGAATTCATCCGTCTGCATTTACTCGGCAAAACCTATCGCTGGACCGACCCGCTCGACGACTATGACGCAGACACCAGCGACCACGATCCCGATACCGGCAATTGGGAGGTGGAGTGATGGCCATAATGAGAGTGGACGCGGACTTGACGGGCGGCGACAACGACGGAACTACCTGGGCCAAAGCCTACGAAGGTGCGACCGGATTGCAGTCTGCTTTGACTGCTTTCGGGACTGGTGACATAATCTGGGCGGTTGGTGATTTTACGCTGACGGCCCCGCTATCGCTTGCGGCAGTCGGGAGTGCGACAGCGCAGGGATACATTCTCGGGCACGGACGCACCGGAGGCGATCCCGCACAAGATGGAACGCAGGTAGTTATCGACGCCAACACTGAGGCTAATTGCCTGTCGTTTGCCACCGGATATCACTACGTTCAAATCGAGAACATTGATTTCACCGGGGCTACCGGGGACGGTATCCGTGCCGCCTCAAACGGTGCCACCAACATAACTTTGCTCAAATGTCGTGCCTATTCAAACGGCGACAACGGGGTTGGTGGTAACGACTCTGGATTCCGAATCTACTACAGCCGCTATATTCTGTGTGAGGCATACAGCAACACTGGCAGCGGAATTGAAAGCAATCTCGGCAGCCTTGCATGGGGATGTAGTGCCCACAACAACGGTGGACACGGTATTTTGCTTGCCGCTTACACGGTGGCGGCCGAGTGCGTCGCCTATGAGAATACCAGCCGCAATTTATACATGGGCGCTCAGGGCTCACTCATCGCTGGATGTACTGCCGACGCTGGATATTACGGCATTCAGGGAATATATCACACAGTGATTGTGTGCTGCCGAACGACCAACGCCTCAATAGACGCAATGCTCGGGAATCGGGGCGGAGTGATGTTATACAACGTCACCGATGAGGCGTTGGGGACACCAATCAGTAATCCAATAACGAGCGAAATAGGCGGCGTGGAAACCAACATTGTTTCGACAGTGGATGGCTACGAAGATGCGGCCACCGACAAGTATGCCCTGCGAATGGGTGCGCCAGGATTCCGCAACGTGATTGCGGTTGCCCCGAATACAAACATGGTCCGGTCGAGCGGATTGAACAATTCTCTAATTGTCTGGCCTGGAGGAGAGCGATGAACGTGTTACCTGGATCAGAAGATGTTTCGGTTATCATCCCGCTGGTCGATCCGACTACCAACGGGCCGAATACGGGAATAACGATCAACACGCTAGAGATGGCGTATACACGTCGCGGTGCGGCTACACAAACGTCTGGGGCAACGGCGCTAGCAACCGTCGCCACGGGGCATACCGACAATTACGCCTTTGAGCAATCCGCAACCAACGCACCGGGCGACTACCGATTCGATTTCCCTGACGCAGCGTTTGCGGCGGGTGTCGATCAGGTGCAACTTACCGTTCTCGACGGCAATGGTGTCGTCATCGGTCGGTTGGCGGTTTCGTTGGCACAAGTCGACATTGGAGCGATCAACGGCGACCTCACCGACGGCACGCCAGCGGTGGCGGACCGGCCAATTCTCCACCTGCAACAACTCAACGCTCATTGCAACATCACCGGCGAGGGAGCGATGCAATTGGTGAACGACCATGCGGGAGGGGCCGGCTTGGCCGTTGCTGGTGAGAATATGGACGTCTATCTCAACGGTTCTGGGGTCATGTTGAACGCGTCAGGCAAGCCCGTGGCGGTCAACACGGCGTCGATTCTTGGGACCGAATTGACCGAGACGACACCCGGTTACCTCGCGGCGGCGTTCACTAAGTTGTTCGATGTGGAAACGCCGCTGTTGGTTGCGTCGGATGTGATGCGGGGAACGGACGATGCGAACACGACTGCACCTAATACCACGGTGCCAGATGTGGCAGGTACGGCAGCAACATTGGTTGGCAACCTAAACGACTTCGACGGCACGGGCGCGACACTCGCCGACGGTGCGATTACGGCCGCGAAGATCGGGGCCGACGCCATCACCAACGCTAAGATTGCCGACGATGCGATCAGGGCTGAGAATCTGGCGACCAATGCGATCAGCGCCGACGCAATCAAAGCCGACGCGGTGACGAAGATGCAAGACGGCTTGGCTACGATCGATGAAACGATCTGGTACGTCGCGACGGACGGGGACAACGGCAACGGCGGGCACTCGTGGGACGATGCACTTGCCACGCTGGAGTACGCGGCAGAGACGGCAGGCACCGAAGGCGACACGTTCTACGTCGGGTCGGGAACGTGGGGGCTGGAAACGATCGACAACGCCGCGGCGGTGAATAAGGGTGACGGGACTGTTGGTATTCCGGTTACAAGCCATGGCTTCGAGGCGGCGGAGACGATTCGGATCGATGGATCAACGTACTTTACGGGTGGCTGGCTAATCGACAGCGTATCGGCGAATGAGGTCGTTATAGTCACGGATCAAGATACGATCGACAACGCGGTGGCAGTCAACCTGGCAGATGGGGAGGTTGAAATTCCCACAACCAATACAAGCATTGGTACAGGCGACCACGTCACGATCAGCGGAACCTCGCATTACGACGGCGAATACACGGTTGTGCTTCAAAGTGCGGATGGCGATGGTATTGTCATTACATCCGAATTTACAGCAGAGACGTTTGGGGGAACAGAGACCATTACCCAGTTCCGTGCGGAGACGTTTGCCGGCACGGAGACAATGGCCAATAGCCGATCGATTACGCTGCAAGCGGGTCAACGGATCATCGGGATTTCACCGAACGATACGAAGATTTATGGAGGGAGCGGATACTTCAATACAGGCGTGATTAACGCGGCCGCTGGTGGTATTCGTTTGGAGTATCTACAGGTTTACAACACGGCAAGCACAAACGGGATGGGCGTTGTCGCAATGAGTGGCCACGATCTTGACGTGTCGCATTGCGTCATCTACGGATCAGTGGACGGATTGTGGGGGCAAGGGGCCGATCGCGTCACGGTTCGCTTTAGCGACCTCCGCTCTCTGTATGATTCGTGCCTGCTAAACGGCGAGGCATGTTTGGTGGAAGATTCGGTGCTGGTGTCGTCAGGAATGGGGCAGACTGGGTCGGAAGCTGGCGCGTTCCGCACGTCGTTAGACTCGGGGACCAGTGCCAATTGCTCGGTAACCCTGCGCCGAACCGTTCTAGCGGTGGAGCGCACGACGGCGGAAGACCACTTTGCATCAGCAATCGAAGCCGATGGTAACGCGGTCGTCAATCTGGAAAACTGTCAGATGGTGGCGGGAAGCACGCACGCCGATGACACAGGCGACATGCACGGTGTTCTGGCGAAGGGGGCTTCCAAGGTCCATATCTCGGGCGGTGCGGTGTCGACCAGTACTGTGGGCAGTGGTGACGAATACAAACTAGTTCAAGAGGAGACGGCCACGTTGCGAGTTGTCGGCGACGGCTGTGATCTCGGCTCGAATGAAACGGCAGGCACGATCACGACCGAGACGGCGACACAGATCGCGGTGATCGAGGCAGATACTAACGACCTGCAAGCGAATCAAGGGAATTGGGCCACGGCAGAAGGCTTCTCGACGTTCAACGCATCGAGCGACACGGTGACAACCGACAATGACAGCCGCACGGCATCTCAGGCGACCGGCTTCTCAACGCACAACGCGGCGGCGGTCAAGATGGCGGTCGAGGCAGAGGGTTCGACGCTGGCGGACATCGAGGCAGATACTAACGACCTGCAAGCGAATCAAGGGAATTGGGCCACGGCAGAAGGATTCTCGACGTTCAACGCATCGAGCGACACGGTGACAACCGACAATGACAGCCGCACGGCATCTCAGGCGACCGGCTTCTCAACGCACAACGCGGCGGCGGTCAAGATGGCGGTCGAGGCAGAGGGTT
>Ga0307992_1000919_pt1 | contig 17821 bp, 9 predicted proteins | sample EllFjometagen133_FD_203162 | JGI IMG/M metagenome (GOLD analysis project Ga0307992, IMG submission 203162) | Marine microbial communities from Ellis Fjord, Antarctic Ocean - #133 | ecosystem: Environmental > Aquatic > Marine > Unclassified | place: Southern Ocean | collected 2014-10-08
CCAGTGGGATATATCTATATACTCTGAGAGCTGGTGATCAGCTCCAAGCAAAAAAAATGTTGTATTTACAATAACAAAACAGGAGAAGTCAAAATTCTCAAGTCAATTAGAATGAAAGTAACCACAAAAAGGAGAAAAAAATGAAAAGGCTAGCTACACTTCTTATGCTTTTGATCATGTGTGCGACTTTTGCATTCTCGCAGAGTCCATCTATGGTCTTTTTCAAAGGGGAAATGCCTGATTCCATGTACTTCTGGCCCTGGGGGTTTTCACAGCCACCAGCTGCATTGCAGGGAATAGGTTATACACCCGGAACAGCAGGTATTCAATGGGTTACATCGGTTGAAGATGGTTGGCAGGGCAATTTTATTGGCTTGAACAGCAATGTTGGAAACGACATGAGCTCAATCTGGGCTACTGATTCAGTCTATTTTAAAATGCGTGCTCCAAACGGACTGGCTGATGATGACAGCATGTGTGTATTCTTTTACGATTCGGACAACTCAACCTGGGACTATTCTGTCTGGGCTCAAATCGAGGATTTTGCTGATCTGAATGATGGTGAATGGCATCAGTTCAGTCTCCCTCTCGCAGACTTCCAGAATGTTACCAATGATATCGATCAGACTGATATTGTCGCCGTCAGCTTTGAAGCTCAGAACCCTTCTCAGTGGGAGTTAACTAATGGTGTTTCAGCAGAACTGCACATTGATGATGTGTGGATGGGTCAGCCTGAAATACCACTTACAATGACTTTTTTCAATGGTCAGACTCTGGGATCAGAAGTATGGTTTGAAGCCTGGGGTTTTGAGGTTAACGATCTTACACTTGCTCCAGACGAAGGATATTCAGAGGGAACACCCGCCATCGTATGGGAAACTGCAAATTGGGATTATCAGGGTCTGGGCTTTATAATGAACACCCATGACATGACCTATAGCTTTACATCAGATACATTAAAGCTCAAGATCAAGGCTCCTGCGGGTATTGCCCCACTGGCGCTTGAGTGGTATGATAATTATTACAACGATACATGGGCTGTAGCGCGCTACGAGATAGATGATGTAACCTGGGATGGCGAATGGCAATCTTTAGTTATACCTCTGGATAGCTTTGCCATTGGTGATGCCTTTGTTACTACAGAAGTTTATGAATTGGGCCTGGTCGCTTCCTGGGATGTTATCCCAGAACGTATACTCGTTGATGAAATCTGGGTTGGAAGTCCTACGGTTAGTGTTGATGTAACAGCACCTCTAGCACCTACTGACCTCATCGCTGGTGTGAGCAATCTGTACTACAACGAGATTGCCTGGAGTGCAGTCGAGGGTGAAGCTGGCGAGACTTATACGGTATATGCCAGTCTAAATCCAATTGAAAGCCTTGATGATGATGGCGTTACCATTGTTGCTGGCGCAGCCGGTGAAGATGATATCGTCGTGCATCATATTTACTATCCCTTAGATGAGCTGGAAGTTGAATACTACTATGCAGTGACCTGTACTGATGCTGCGAGCAACGTATCAGAAGGCTTCGCAACCTCCGGACCTTACACAAATACAGGTCAATACCGTGCTATCATATCCTTGGATCCCCCAGTGAATTTTGTTGCCGATAGTGACCTCAGTGAATGGCAGCATATAGCACCATTCGTTGTCACTCCTGGCGCACCACGGGTTGAGGGCACAATTGATGATGCAGATGATTATTCATATAGTGCCTATGTCGCTATGGATGAGACCTATCTCTATGTGGCTTTTGATGTTAAGGATGATCTGTTCACATGGTCAGAAGACAATACCGTTGATTGGTGGGATGATGAAGGAATTGAATTCTATTTTGGTCTCTATGAACTGGGAATTCCTCATCCTTACTTTATGTCAGGTGCAGAACCTGATTATCGACTCGTCTTCTTACCATATACCTATCTCTGGGGTAGTGGCTGGGATATGGAACCCAGTGATGAAGATTATGTCTTCATTGACCTGGGTGGCTCTGACTATATAATTGAGGCTCGGATAGCGTTCGCAGACATCTATGATCCTGATTCGGGTGATGAATTATTCACTCCTGTTGAAGGTATGACGATCCCATTTGAGATACTCGGATTTGACTCTGATGTTGCAAACACAGCAAATGAAGGTCGTCTCCAATTGGGTGGTAATCCTGCCATCAATCCCTGGCATGATGGTCCCGATGTATGGACTTACACCTGGATTGGTCTGCCTAGCTTCGTAACAGGGATTGACGAATCTAAAGTCGGTATTCCTGACTCATATGCGTTGAAGAATAATTATCCTAACCCTTTCAATCCAATAACTCATATTCAGTATGAGATACCGGAAACAGCTGATGTTACCTTGACTATCTATAACATCAGAGGAGAAGAGGTTGCCAGGCTGGTTGAAACCAATCAGGCTGCTGGATATTATTCAGCTACCTTTGACGCACAAAGTGTGTCATCAGGATTGTATCTCTATCAGATACAGGCTGGAGATTTCAGCCAAACCAAGAAGATGATTCTGGTTAAATAGCAGTATAACTAAGTGGGGTGGTTCGTATCGAGCCACCCCATCCTTTTTGTATTTCAAAACAGTTCTGGAGGATTATTTCTTGAAATCCACGCGTAAACTATTGATGATGATGGTGCTTACCCTCACCGCAGTTGTGGGACTATCTCAGACCACTGGAAAGATTGCCGGAAAGGTAATTGACGCTGAATCAAGTGAAGCGTTGCCGGGTGCAAATGTCATCCTCATGTCCACATCCTTTGGAGCTGCCTGTGATATAGATGGTGATTTTTACATCATCAACATCCCACCAGGCCGGTACGATATAAGCGTCTCAATGATCGGATATGGAACTGCTATTATCCAGGGTCTAGCTGTCTCTGTCAATCGCACTTCTCATATCGATATTTCTTTATCCCAATCTTTTGTTGCAGGAGAAGAGGTGATTGTCGAAGCCAATCGCATTAGTATTGAGAAAGATCAGACAGGAACGATCCGAAATATTTCTTCTGACCAGATGGAAATTCTGCCAGTAGAAAGCCTGGATGATGTTGTCGCCATGCAAGCTGGAATTGTAAAAGGTCATGTCAGAGGGGGCCGCCAATCTGAGGTAGCCTATCTCCTCGATGGTATGCAGATTACAGAATCTTTTGATAATGATGGTAAAGTTGTTGAAGTTGAAATGGAAGTTATTCAGGACCTAGAAGTTATTACTGGAACCTTCAATGCTGAGTATGGCCGAGCCATGAGTGGTGTTATAAATGCTGTGACCAAAAATGGTGGCAATGAATTTCATGGTAGCATCTCATCCGGGTTTGGTAATTATTACACTCAACATGATGATATATTTATAGGACTTGACGCTGCTGATATCGCACGAAACAGCGATTTCAAATTCAACCTAAGTGGTCCCATCATCCCGGGCAAGTTGAGCTTTATGACAAATTATCGCAAGCAGGACAACGACAACCACTTGAATGGTATCAAGCGCTTTGCCGCTGAAGACTACAGTCGCTATCCTGGACCTGATCCAGGCACCTGGGTAACGGAGAATACGGGAGATAGTAGTTTTGCTTCACTGAACTACAATCGAAGTCAATCTATTATGGCAAAACTATCCTCCAGAATTTCAAGCAGTACCCGACTTTCCTTGTTGTATCAGGGGAATGATGATGAGTGGCAGGGCTATGATCATGCCTGGAAGTATAATCCAGATGGCAAGAACGCATCCCATGCAAGCAGCAGTTTAATAGCGTTCCAGATGAATACAGTCCTCTCTCGATCCATGTTTTTTGATCTCAAATTGAGTCAGTTGAAATACTACGAGGGTTGGTATCTGGCTGAAAATCCCCAGGATTCAACTGTGTATGTTCATGATGGATATCGTAATAGCGCAGGTCCCGGGTTTTTTACCGGTGGCCAGCAAAAAGACCACCAGCGACGATGGTCAACCAATCACAGTGCGAAATGGGATCTTTCCTGGCAGATCACAAAAAAACATTTCCTTAAAACAGGAATTCAATACACTCAACATCAACTTGAGAATAAGTGGTATGAAATTCGAAATATTTATGAGTTTTTGGCTGAGGATGACTTGGCAGTAGAAAACGAAAATGATCCCAATAAAGTTTACATAAACTATCAACCCTATGTTCATTCAGACACAAATTCAGTTTACGGTGATGAATACTATGTAGAACCCTTTGAATATTCCATTTACATGCAGGATAAACTTGAACACAAAGAGATGGTTATCAATTATGGGATTCGATATGATTATTTTGATCCCAATACATCATACCCCTCCAATAGAAGTAACCCTGCAAATCAAATCCTGTATCCTGATAATCCAGAATTTATGTCGGTACCTGTAGAGGCAGAACCACAGGCGCAGTTAAGTCCTAGATTTGGCCTTGCCTATCAACTAAGTGATGCAGCGATTCTTCGCTTCAGCTATGGGCATTTCTTTCAGATGCCCCCCATGTATGCAATGTATCAAAACAGTAAATTTTTCATTGGTCCCGAAGACTTCCAGACCACGATGGGCAATTCAGAACTTAAAGCTCAAAAAACTGTACAGTATGAAGTTGGTGTTTGGCAAGGTCTGACAGAAAGCTTCTCTATGGAGGTGGCTGTATACTATCGGGACATTTTCGATCTATTGAGTACACGGGTATTCACGACATACAATGAGCGAAAATATGGTCTGTATTCCAATAAGGATTATGGGAACGTTAAAGGTCTGGAGCTAAAACTTGACTATGTTCAAAATGGATTTTCCGCCTACCTGAATTACACCTTGCAATATTCACGCGGCAATGCTGACAATCCATCTCAAAATTTTAATAGGGTAGGTAGTGTTCTTGATCCAATTACCAGTCTTATTCCTATGAGCTGGGATCAACGACACACCTTTAATACGACCCTGGCCTACGGACGGGATGCATGGGGAGCGAGTCTAACCAGCTACTATAATTCCGGCACTCCGTTTAATTGGGAACCCCTTGATGTTTCAGTCCTTGACGATATTAGTTTTCTGCCAAATAACGAGTATATGCCTGCAACATTTCAAGTTGATATGAATGCCCATTACTTCTTTAAATTGAGGAATGGTATGGGACTGAAATTTGGATTGCAGGCGTATAATCTGCTGGATCGTCTGAATGATAGCTGGGTGGATAGTAGGACGGGGCAAGCCTACAATTCTATCATTCGTGATAATGATCTTGACGGGCATTATAGCGATTTCAACGAATATGAAGACACCATATATGATCCATCTATGTATGAAGCACCTCGTTATTTGAAATTTAGCCTGGATGTAAATTTCTAAGTGGGAATAAGGAACACAACTTTGAAAATTATAAGAAAATATCTCGCATTCATACTCACTGGCCTCATTGCTTCAAGTCTCGTTGCGCAAAGTGAAATTTACCAGGGTCCGGATGATGCTGCTGGAGATCCTGCAGCAGAACGAATGAATTATATGGATGGAAATAGAGTCAGATTGCAATTCCGGAATACAACAGAATTGTCATACTGGACTTCCAACGTCAGTCCCGCAGGTGAATCTTTATGGCCCAACAATTTTGATGGTACCCGTACTTTGGATGGAATCGGACTCTTGGTTGCAGCAAGGGTTTATATCACGCAGGATACTATACCGGTTGAGGATCCACTAAGCTACAGTGGTACCATACCCCTGGATACTTTGTATTTTTGTCAGACTAATTACAGAGAAAATATGGATTTGAATCCGCTGGGGGATATCCGCTGGGGATTTGAACCCGTCTATGGCTACTTCAACGAACTGATGGAACATGGTACGCCAGCAATGAGTAATCGTCCAGATTCCTGGCCGCTAGCAGGTTGGCCTGCTTCCGGAGATGCCCTTAAATGGGAAGGGGAATGGGATGGACGTTTTGGACGAGGAAAAATCAATTCAGAACTGGAAACCTATTTTGTTGTTAATGATGCACAGGACCAGGAATACCTGGGTTTCGAGGATCAAGTTAGATATTACCCACGTCCGGGAAAATACATCGGAGACAAAAACCCAGCTATTTCAGTTCAGCAGGGAATGCCCTGGGGTGGGCTAGGTCTACGTGTAGAGCAGCGTGGGTTTCAATGGAATAATCCCCAGGCTCGCGACGCCATCTTCTGGGAATATGAAATAGCCAACAATTCTGACTACGATCTGCCTGAGGTTGCATTTGGGTATTGGGTAGATACCTGGATCGGTGGTGAATGGGCTAGTGATGATATTGGATTCTTTGATACTGAGATCGATATGGCTTACTGTTGGGATGAGGATGGATTAGGCCAGGGGGGTCGTGAAACCGGAACCCTGGGTTTTGCTTATTTGGAGAGCCCTGGTATTGCATATAATGGACTTGATGATGATTCCGATGGTTTGACAGATGAAGATCGTAACACACCAGCGAGTGCTATTATCGGACCTTATGATAGAATTACTGATTTGCAAAAATTTCTGAATTTTTATCGTATCACTGAAGATGATCTAAGACCGCACTGGGATGGGGATGAAGATCAAGATTGGGATGATGGGGTAGATCTAAACGGCGATGGTGATTACTACTATCAGGCTTCAAATGGTGAATACTTTCTGGATCCCGGAGAAGAAGCCGGTGATGATGTTGGTACCGATGGAGTCGCTCCTGGAGAACTGAACTATTTTGGACCAGATGCTGACGGAAGTGAATGTAATCATAGACCAGACTACAGCTATGTAGTTGGTGGTGGTGAACCTGATTTCAACAATACTGATGTGTCAGAATCAGACATGGTCGGCTTAACGGCCTTTAGAATGTTCAATATTCCCAATCAGAATGATGATTATCACTGGCCTGCAGGAGATAAATCCATGTGGGGGTTGCTGGGCAGGCATCATCTTGAGGAATGGTCGGGCCCCCTCTCAAACCTGATCTTAACCTTTGCCTCCGGTCCGTTCAAATTGGAGAAAAACCATGAAGAACGAATCTCCATGGCTGAATTACACAGCTATGATCCTCTGGCAGGTCTGAATGGGGCAGGTCATGCTGCTCCATCACTATTTGAGCAAAAGAGAATCGTCCAGGTCATCTATGAAAAAGACTATCGTTTTGCGCAACCGCCCTTAATGCCAACCCTGACGGCAACCCCTGGCGATGGCAAGATTATTCTTTCATGGGACAATACTTCAGATACTAAAACCCGTGACCCCTTCATGGGGAATGTGAATGACTTTGAGGGCTACAAGCTATACAAGTCTACAGATAAGTTTTTCTCGGATGCGCTGGAAATAACTGACGGAAAGGGTGTATTGGCAAGCCTGAACCCAGTTTTTCAATGTGATTTAGTGGATGAGCGATCCCAATATGCAGAATACGCCAACAATAGCGGGTCCCTTTTCTACCTGGGAGGAGAAACAGGTATCGTCCATCATTTCATAGACTACGAAGTACAAAATGGACGAACTTACTATTATGCTCTGGTCGCCTACGACTATGGCTCAGAAGAGTTGGGTATCATGCCCTCCGAAAACCCGGTTGTTTTAACTGTCTCTGCCAGTGATGAGATTTTGCACTTTGGAAAGAATGTTCAAATTGCCACTCCCCACCAGACAGCGCTTGGTTATATCGCTCCAACCACTGATACAGAGGAGCGAGAGCATGTTTTTGGCACAGGCCATATAAGTCCCTCAGTGCTTTCTGCTAACTCCATCAAGCCGGATCATCGTTATCAGATCACATTCGATATTGACACCTTAGGAAATCCCGTTTCAAAATACACAAATGGCCTGAAATACACTACCAGTCATCTTTATGTCCAAGATGTTACTGCAGGAGACACAACCCTTGTCTATAGCGAAACCCCCGAGCGTCACATTGAAGGGAACATACTTTACGATGATTCAACATTTTCCAAAAATTTCAACTATTTCAATCCAGCAAGAACATGGTCAACAGACATCTTTGATGGATTGCGACTGGAAGTCACAGCGCCTGATGCAATCGCGCAAATTGATTGGGACAATTCAGGTTGGATGGTCGGTGATGGGCAGATGGAAGTATTCCAGACCATTTCGGAGAGTCAGAACTTTCCATGGGATTTTGATATTGTCTTTTCAGACAATGATTCTGTTCATGTGAGTCAAGTTAGTATTGCCAATGCAAGGGATGAATATGGAGATGTCATTCCAATGGGTGACAGACTTTTTCATCTGTCATATCCTTTCTATGTGATCAATACGAGTTTCACTGATACTTCAGGGAACCATGAAGTGTTTGAGTTGCTGGCGCAGGATATGAATGATGACAGTCTTTACAATCCGTTTGATGATAGAGTCTTAGTAGGCGCAATTAATACGAGAGGATGGTGGGCAGGTACCGCATTTATTCTCGATTTCAGATCGGCCCAGAACGAATCAGAACTACCTCAAGCAGGAGATATTTATCGGGTCACATCGCGTCGACCCTTTTTCAAAACCGATACATTGTACTTCAATGTCGAAGCCCACGATGAAGTTAATGAGGACGAAATTGATGATGGACTGGATGATATCAAGGTTGTACCCAATCCATATATAGCCACCAATTCTATGGAAGACTCAAAGCTCAATACGAATTTGCAACAGGATCGCAGGCTCATGTTCACGCACATTCCTGCAAACTGTGAAATTCATATCTTCTCTTCAAGCGGGATTCATGTGGATGAGATAATCGTGGAGAATGAACCCAATAATGGGATAATTCACTGGAATCTGGTGAGCAAGGAAGGGTTAGATATTGCCGCGGGTATATACATCTACATGGTTAAAACAGAGACTGGCAAAGATCATCACGGAAAGTTTGCGGTGATAAAATGAGAAATACATACACAACTCTGCGTATACTTATTGGTTTGAGCTTGGGGCTATATCTACTGGGGTCCTCAACTGTATTTGCTCAAAAACCAGATAAGGTTGGTACAACTGCTGTTTCTATTTATGAAATTGGGTTTGGCACTGCCGGAAACGGTATGGGAGATGCCAGAGTAGCAACTGCTTCGGGTGTAGAATCCATTTACTGGAATCCTGCAGGTCTTGCCCAGATAAAGGGCAATGAATTCTTCTTTTTCGATCAACCCTGGCTTGTGGGCATTGGAACGGGACTAGCGGGAGTCGCGATTGAGATTCCGCGTATAGGAAAAGCTGGTCTGAGTATGATGTACGCGGACTATGGTGAGATGGAAGTCACAACGATGGATCAACAGGAAGGGACGGGAGAAGTATTTACTGCCAGTGATTATGTCATAGCTTTGACCTTTGCCCGCAATCTTGCAACGTGGTTCAGCCTTGGAGTAAACTTTGAATATTATAATTCATCTATCTACCATACAACGGCCAGCGCTGTTGCAGCCGATCTCGGTGTGCTGGTGAAGACTGATTTTTTCACCAGAACAGGTAATCGGGAAGATGGTTTGACCATTGGGATGAGCATAAATAACTATGGTAGTCCCATGGAGTATGGCGGTAAGGATTTACTGGCCAGTATAGATATCCTCCCAGATGAAGATGGCAATTACAAATATGTCCCGGGTCAATACAAACTTTCACAATGGGAGCTGCCGTTACTATTTAGAATTGGTGTCTCGGTCTATCCAATTGTCTCAGCGAATCATCGTCTAGGTCTGGAACTCGATGCTATCCATCCCAATAATAATAGCGAATATCTTAATGTAGGTGCCGAATACGCTTACTTAAGAGGTCGTTTTGGGAAACTCTTTTTGAGATGTGGATATAAAGGCCTCTTTATGGATGATTCTGAATATGGAGCATCAGCAGGGGCTGGGCTTGAACTGTTTATGCTGGGTAATAATCGACTTCGTATAGAATACGCCTTTCGTGATATAGGTGTTTTAGGTACGTCACAGTCGTATTCAATCCAATTGGGATTCTAAGAGAACTATTGAGGGGATATGTTAAACAAAACTAAAAATGCAATTTTTCTTGGTCTGCTGGTAATCTTTCTTGCTGCTTGTGCGGTAATTGGACCCGGTGAAGCAACCATCATGGTTCCCGAAGGAATGCCTGTAATAATAATGACGGAAGATATTACCGTTGATCAATGGTTGGTCGTTGGTCCCTTCCCCACAGAAAGTGCTGAGCAGCGCTTGTCGGATGGAACCTTTGATACGGGTTATTCAAAAGATTTTCTGGGTGCGGTAGGCGGGGAGCTGCACCCCAAATTGTCTAAGGGTTCAGTTGTTGAATTCATGGATGAAAACGGTCAATCAGCAGAAGCTGTGGTCATCCAGGTCAATGCCAAATCGCAGGGTATTGTTGATCTGGCTGAAGTATATAATGGAGCCGAATATAAAGTTGCCTACGCATTGGCTTATGTCCAATCACCTAAAGATCAAGTTGTCCACTTTCTGGTTGGTTCTGACGATGCGGTTAAGGTTATGGTAAATGGGGAAATGGTCCATGAGAATTACGCCTTTCGGGGCGTTACTCCAGGAGAGGATCAATTCTCGATAAACCTCAAGAAAGGCCTAAACCCGATTGTGGTAAAGGTCCTCAATGGGACCAGGGGCTGGGGCTTGTCACTAAGTATCATAGATGACAAAACCTGGGCTATTCAAGCAGCAAAGGAAACAGAAAAGAAAGAATATGAAGCCTTTCTGAATTCAAGAATTATCCCAGACTGGTATAATTCATGGGACGAAACCTTTAATCCAGGAGCATTCCCTGATATGCGCTGGGATCAACCCTACCTGGCAAAGAAAGTTATTGGTGATGTGCCCTTAAAGATTCGCTGGTTTGATGTTGATCTTAATGAAGTGCAAACAGCTGAGAAGCCCGGTCGCTATGGATTTATTGCAGAGTGTACTTCGAAGCAGGGGAAAACCATTCAGCGAGCTGGCACCCTTTACTGTTATCCATGGGATTGGATGGGCTGGAGCGAGCGACCTTCAGCTGAGTTGGCCCCTATACCTGCAGCTCGTTTTGATCCTGACATCATGAAGAAACATCGTAAAGAAATTGCGGACTATGTCGGTCGCATGATGCTCATTTCAACACTTGATCAAGAGGGGGGAGCGGCGCTTATGTCCTACCTCTTTGAAATCAATCACGGAATGTATGCTGACCTATCATTGACAAGCCCTCTCCTGGCTGACGATGAATACCATATCAGACTTCAGAAAAAAATTGGTGGGATCAAATATACGGGGGAAGGACTGGCGCCACCTGCGGAGAAAAAGGGTGATCCCGCTCCCGTGTTGAAAACCGGGACTCCTACCGAAGCAGGCTTTAAGCCAGATATTGTCAAAGAATTAAAATCGGTGTGCGATGCCTGGTTTGCAGCAAGTGGCGAACCCTTTATAACTTTGGTAGCTCGCAATGGTATTATTGTGTATGAAGCAGCCAGTGGAGGGGAAGTAGGTCGAGAATTTACTACCGACACTGCTACTCCCGTTGCTTCAGTAACCAAATTAATAACTGGCGTTACCTTCGCTCAATTTGTGCATCAGGGACTTGTGAGTATTGATGATCCTGTTGGTAAGTATTTTCCAAATTTTCCTCTGGATGGTGAAAAAGCCCTTACTCTCAGACATTGTTTAACTCATACTTCAGGATTAGTGGGTCACGAACGCTGGGGTGGAATGCACAATCACCGATTGGAAAATGTTGTTGCCAACCAGTTGGACTATTTACCTGTTGGGAAGAAAAGTACTTATAATGGCGATGGCTACAATATGTCAGGGCGCGTCATGGAAGCTATATCTGGAAAGAGCATCTTTCGAGTAATTCATGAAAATTTGATTGTTCCCCTTGAATTGACAAACTCCAGCATTGAAGAAGATTTAGCCTTTAGTTTCCAGAGCACAGCTGGTGATCTCGCTCGAATTGGTCAAATGCTTCTCAATCGTGGCTCCTATGGAGAATTTGAATTTTTCTCGCCAGATGTTTTCGATCAGATATTACCAAAGAATCTTTCCCAGTACTATCCAGGAATGGATTGGGACCAGGGAATCGGTCTTACCTGGATGATGCAAAGACATCCCCAAGCCGGGAAGAATGATGTTCCAGAAGATAAAATGATCCTCAGTAGTCGCATTATTGGTCATGGATCAGCAACATCCACTGTGTTGCAAGTTGATTTAGAAAACAATATTGTCATCACCCAGTCTCGCAGACAGGGTGGCGCACAATTCGAACAATATCTCACAAAGCTACTCCTCACTATCGAAAAGAATTTGAAATAGACTGATATGCTAGAACAGGTCCTCAAAGGGAAAATAAAGCAGCGGGCATTTGGTGTTCTGCCAGATGGAAGAGACGTGACATGCTTCGAACTCTCTAATAAAGCAGGCATTATTGTTAGAGTTCTAAATTATGGCGGGATTTTGCAATCAATCCTGGCACCAGATCGAAACGGTGAGTTCAAAGATATCATTTTGGGTTATGATGACTTCGATGGATATCTCATGGATAAATCCTATCATGGAGCTTTGGTAGGACGCTATGCTAATCGAATTGCAGGGGGTCAATTTAGTGTAGAGGGTAGATCGTACATTCTTGATAGAAATGAAGGTGAAAATTGTCTTCATGGCGGGAGTAGTGGTTTTAATAGTAAATTGTGGGATGCCCAAATAATAGTTGAAAATGGTGAGGAAATATTGCGTTTGCATCATGTAAGTCCTGACGGTGATCAGGGATTCCCTGGTGAGCTATATATTACCGCAGACTATTCCCTGAATGATCAGAATGAATTGCTCGTGAACCTCTCCGCCACGACAGATCAGACGACAATCATAAGTTTAACCATGCACCCCTATTTCAATCTTTCTGGGAACTCCGAGCATCAAATATTTGACCATGTCGTAAGTTTGAATTCCAATCATTATTTACCCATAGATAATGGGATGAAACCTCTGGGAGTATTACTGGATGTCATGGAATCACCATTTGATTTGCAATTGCCTCAAGCCCTCCACGATGTTATGGACATAAATGATGAACAATTGAAGATAGCGGAAGGTTATGACCACTGCTTTTGTAGGTCCAGTCAAGGTGTTAGTGAAAAGGGTTTAGCTAAAATTCTCCACCCTGAAAGTGGTAGAGTGTTGCGGGTAAACTCAGATGCTCCGGGAATGCAGTTCTACACTGGAAATCATCTAAGTGAGGATGATAGAGGGAAGGCCGGCAAACCATTTATTAAACATGGTGCTATTTGTCTGGAACCCCAGGAATTCCCAAATGCGCCTAACGAGCCTGGATTTGAATACAAGCCTTTACAACCTGGTGAGGTTTATTCGCATTCCATGACCTTTCATTTTTCAACAGATTCCAAAGAGATAAAATGAGATTCCCCGGCGAAAAGCCCCACAGAAGATACAATCCCTTAACAGGGGAATGGGTATTGGTCTCTGCACATCGTACAGACAGGCCCTGGTTGGGGCAGGAGGAGACGCCGACCACCAACAATAGGCCGGAACATGACCCAAGTTGTTATTTGTGTCCAGGTGGTTCCAGAGCAACCGGGACTTCAAACCCTGATTATTCTGGTACCTTTGTATTTACCAATGATTACCCTGCCCTCCTGCCTGAAAAGTCTAAAGACGCCAGTACCGAGGATTCGGACTTGTTAAAATGGCAGTCGGCTTCAGGAACGTCACGGGTAATATGTTACTCTCCCAGGCATGACCTGAGCCTTCCAGACCTATCCTTGCTTGAGATTGAACAAGTTATCAGAACTTGGATGGACCAGGAAAGAGAGCTCTCCAGCAAATTTCGCTATGTCCAAATATTTGAAAATAAGGGAGAGGCTATGGGAGCATCAAACCCGCATCCCCATGGTCAAATCTGGGCAGGGGATTTCGTCCCAACCATAGTTAAAGCCGAAGATAAGCACCAGAAGGCATATTTTGAATCTCATGGGCAGACGCTTTTATCGAATTATGTAAAACAAGAAATTGAGCAATCCAAACGCATTATTTTCCAAAATGAATCTTGGATCGCTCTGGTACCTTTTTGGGCTACATGGCCATTTGAGAGCATAATAATCCCGAAGGTGCAGTTGTTTAAAATGAGTGATATGGATAACGACCTAGTTTCAGGTCTTTCTGAGCTGCTGAAAATATTATTAACTAAATATGATGGTCTGTTTAACACATCCTTCCCGTTTAGTATGGGCTGGCAAGGTGCCCCCAATATGGGTAAGAGTAATGAGTACTGGACGCTTCACGCCCATATCTATCCGCCATTGCTAAGATCTGCCACGATTAGAAAATTTATGGTTGGATATGAAATGATGGCTGAATCTCAGAGAGATATTACACCAGAAGATGCTGCGCGACGGCTTGCTGAAGTAGCAATATAATAAGAATTATGGAGAGTTGAATGTCACAATTGTCAGCTGACAAGCTACATACACACATTGAAGAAACAGGAGATTTGGACCTCCTCCATGATATATATGGAGATGGAGAGGACTATCAACTTGCTCTAGCAAGAATTTCTGGATTGCTGGAGAAATCCGATTTTGAAGCGACACACCTGTTTAGTGCCCCTGGCAGAACTGAACTGGGAGGCAACCATACTGATCATAATCTGGGAAGAGTCCTCTGCGCAGCGGTTCGACATGATACCCTGGCAGCAGTTGTTGGAAGAGATGATGGAAAGATTGTAATAAAATCAGACGGGTTTTTCGGGATATTCAGCATTGACATTTCTGATCTTAGTCCCAGGTCTTCCGAAATGGGGAAGACTGAATCGCTCATCAGAGGCGTACTGGCTGGGATCAAGGAATCTGGCGGTGAGACCGGTGGTTTCTCAGCTGAAATTACCAGTTTGGTGGGGGTCGGTTCAGGACTCTCATCTTCTGCGAGTTTTGAAGTCCTGATTGGAACTATACTCAATAATTTGTACAATAATGGTGAATTAGCTCCTGAAAAAATCGCACAGATCGGTCAGTTTGCCGAAAACACATATTTTGGCAAGCCTTGTGGTCTCATGGATCAAACAGCATCTGCTGTCGGTGGAATCCTTTCAATAGATTTTAAAGACCCAGCGCAACTTGCTATTAACAAAATTATCCATGACTTTGAAAGTGAGGATTATGTCCTCCTGGTAATAAACACGGGGAGTAGTCATGCCGACCTGACTCCTGCATATGCCTCGATTCCAAAGGAGATGAGAGCTGTCGCCCAGGAGATGGGGATGGAGAATTTGAGAGAGATTGAGGAGTCAGTTCTTCAGGAAAATATTGCCTCCCTCAGAAACAAGCTCGGTGATCGTGCAGTACTAAGAGCTTTGCACTTTTATGCAGAGAACAGAAGAGTTGATGCTATGGTCAAGGCCCTGGAGTCAGGTGCTTTTGAAACCTATTTAAAGATTGTTGAAGCCAGTGGTGCATCCTCACAGAATATTCTTCAAAACTCTATCCCACCCAACAGTGATGGAACGGATCAAGGACTTAATTTCGCATTGGGATTGTCCCAATTGTTTTTTGAGGACAAAGGACGAGGTGTTGCCAGGGTGCATGGGGGTGGGTTTGCCGGGACGATCCAAGCCTATATACACAAAGAGGACTTAGATGAGTATCGGACCCTCATTAAAAACGTATTGGGTGATAATGCTTTCCAAATACTAAATATTCGTCATCATGGCGCAACCCTAATTAGCGAGTTGTAAAATTGTAAATGCTTCACATACAATATTCTGGTTTTACGTGTATCCCAAATAATTGAAAACGTTACAATTAGTTTTGATACAAAACTGATTAAAAAGAGAAAGGCTTATCCATGGAGTTTTCATTTCTTGATTATCTAATTTTCATCACCTACGCGCTGACCATTGTTGGAGTGGGTCTCTGGGTTTCCAGAAGCAAGGAAGGGCATGAGAAAAATGCTGAAGATTATTTTCTCGCCGGAAAATCTTTACCCTGGTGGGCTATTGGTGCCTCACTCATCGCAGCAAATATTTCTGCTGAACAATTCATCGGAATGTCCGGTTCAGGATTCTCTCTTGGGCTGGCAATTGCTTCCTATGAATGGATGGCTGCACTGACCTTAATCATTGTTGGTAAATACTTTTTACCCATCTTCATCGAGAAGGGCATATATACCATCCCACAGTTTGTAGAAGTTCGCTACAGTAAGAACCTAAAAACAATCCTGGCAGTATTCTGGATTGGATTGTTCATCTTTGTGAACTTGACCTCGGTACTCTTTCTGGGTGCAAAGGCTCTGGATACCATCCTGGGTTCTGGCAATGGTGATTACATCATGCATGGTATTTTGGCTCTGGCCTTTTTTGCAGCAGCATATTCACTCTGGGGCGGTTTATCCGCTGTAGCCTGGACAGATGTTATCCAGGTTATCCTTTTAATCGTAGGCGGGTTGGTAACATCTGTCATTGCTTTGAATCATGTTACACCTGATGGCGGTATGTGGCACGGGTTATCACACATTTACAATGTGGCCGGCGATCGCTTTCATATGATCCTGAAAGAGGGACATCCCAGTTTCAATAATCTACCAGGTATTGCAGTATTGGTTGGTGGTATGTGGGTAGCGAATCTTTACTACTGGGGCTTTAACCAGTACATCATTCAGCGAACCTTCGCCGCTAAATCTTTGAAAGAAGCCCAAAAGGGAATCGCTTTTGCTGCGTTTCTGAAACTCATCATTCCCCTTATTGTAGTAATCCCTGGAATCGTAGCTTATGTCATGTACATGGCTCCAGATGGAACAGCTGTTATACCTGGTGTTGCCGATGCTTTTAATACAGTTGATGGAATCAACTATGATAAGGCTTATCCATGGCTAATCAGCCAGTTTGTACCAGTTGGTCTTAAGGGGTTGGTATTAGCCGCTCTCTCTGCTGCCATCGTTTCTTCATTGGCCTCTATGCTTAACTCCACATCAACCATTTTCACAATGGATATTTATCGCGCTTATATCAATAAAGATGCTGATGACCGCCAAACTGTGAAGGTAGGACGCCTCGCCGTTCTTGCCGCATTGGTCATTGCTGTGGTTGTAGCTCCTTCATTGGGATCGATAAAAGAAATGTTCCAGTACATTCAAGAGTATACTGGACTCGTGAGTCCGGGAATTCTCGGAGTCTTCATGATGGGACTATTTTATAAAAGAGCGACAAATAACGCTGCCATCTGGGGCGCTGTATCGTCAATTCCAATAGCTCTCGTATTAAAACTTGGCACTGAAATACCCTGGATGCACCAGATGATGATTGTCTGGATTACAACCATGGTCATTATTGCCATAGTTAGTCAGATTGAAGGTAAGGGTGCAGATGACGCCAAGGGTATCCCTGTATCACGTAAATACTTTGCCACTGAACCAGTCTTCAATATCAGTGCAACTATTATCAGTCTAATTCTCGTAGTCCTTTACGCAGTGTTCTGGTAATGAATTGACGAATAAAAGCGGTTCTTGAGGTTATTCACCTCAGACAGGGACTAAGTATATGTAGGAGAGAGTTTGGACCCCAAACGATACTTTTGTATGGAAATAACTCTGGATTTGAGTGATACATTCACTCGCTGCTATGAAGAGGATGGAAATGGATAGACTGCGATTTGTGCATATCCTTATTTTCGGTGTGTTATGTCTACCCTGTATCCATTCTTGTGGAAAAGTTGAATATTCCAACTATCAGAATTCGGAGGTAATCGCTCGGATAGCAGATCGCGTCATTACCAAATCTGAACTTTTAATGAGAGCGGAGTATACCCCCAGACCTGCTTATTGTCGCGATGACAATTATATCCATAAGAAGATTGTATTGAACTCATTAATCG
>Ga0307992_1000920_pt1 | contig 17809 bp, 13 predicted proteins | sample EllFjometagen133_FD_203162 | JGI IMG/M metagenome (GOLD analysis project Ga0307992, IMG submission 203162) | Marine microbial communities from Ellis Fjord, Antarctic Ocean - #133 | ecosystem: Environmental > Aquatic > Marine > Unclassified | place: Southern Ocean | collected 2014-10-08
CCGGAAGAATTACAGAGTTATGTTCGTTTTATGAAAGAATATTTATTTGACCATATTGATATTCCAAAAGAAAATATCAATATTCCAGACGGAACTATTCCTAAAGACAAAATTGATGAGTATTGTCATATATATGAAGAAAAAATCAAATCCTACGGTGGAATAGATATTCAAATTCTCGGTATTGGAAGAACCGGCCATATTGGTTTCAATGAACCGGGATCTGGAATTGATTCCCGCACTAGATTGGTAACACTTGATAATGTAACAAAGATAGATGCAGCAAGCGATTTCTTTGGTGAAGAAAACGTTCCCGATAAAGCCATTACTATGGGTGTTGGGACAATCCTTGATGCTGAACGTATAATACTTTTAGCATGGGGTGAGAAAAAAGATTCTGTTGTAGAGCAAGCGGTTGAAGGTGTAATTAGCGATGAAGTGCCCGCAACATATCTTCAAAAACATAAAAATACTACTTTCATCATAGATGTAGCTGCCGGAGCAGAACTTACCCGATTGAAGACTCCTTGGTTATTAGGTCGTTGTAAATGGGATGAAGAATTGATTCGAAAAGCAGTGATTTGGTTGAGCCTAAAGATAAAAAAACCAATATTAAAGCTAACCAATCGTGATTATAATGATCATGGTATGGGTGATATAATTACTGAATTTGATACTGCTTATAATATAAATATTCGATTATTTAATCATTTACAGCATACAATTACAGGGTGGCCAGGAGGTAAACCTAACGCTGATGACATGTATCGTCCTGAAAGAGCTAAACCGGGAAAGAAAAGAGTATTAGTTTTTAGCCCTCATCCAGATGATGATGTTATTTCTATGGGTGGTACATTAATGCGCCTTCAGCAACATATGCACGACATTCATGTAGCATATCAAACTTCAGGGAATATTTCTGTTTTTGATGATGATGTGATTTGGTTTACCAATTTCGTAAATGAATTTCATCAATCATTTAATTTGCCAAAGGAGAGAACGGGAGCATTATTAAATTTAATACAGAAGACATTACGAGATAAAAATCCAGGTGAAATTGATTCTAAAGAAGTATTAAATATTAAAACAATAGTTCGCCACAGCGAAGCTAAGTCAGCCTGTTCTTATATTGGAATTAAAGCAGAAAATATCCATTTCTTGGACTTACCATTTTATGAAACCGGCCTAGTTAAGAAAAGTGAGCTAAGCAATGAGGATGTTTCTATTATTGTTGAATTATTACGCAAAGTAAAACCACATCAAATTTTTGCCGCAGGAGATTTGACTGACCCGCATGGTACACACAGAGTTTGTTTACAAGCGATTAAAGCTGGACTGGAAATATGTAAGGAGGATAAATGGCTTGAACAGTGCTACATATGGTTATATCGTGGTGCCTGGCAGGAATGGGGAATCGGCGAAATTGAAATGGCTGTACCATTAAGTCCGGATGAATTATTAAAAAAACGCCGAGCGATATTTAAACATCAATCGCAAAAAGATCGGCCACTTTTCCCCGGACATGATATGAGAGAATTTTGGCAGCGTTCGGAGGCACGGAACCGCCATACCGCAAAATTGTATGATCAACTCGGTCTTGCTGAATATGAGGCGATAGAAGCTTTTAAAAAATATAAGTTAGAGGAGACAGTCTGAATTAATGAAATCATATTATAAAGAATTATACTTTAATATACCGGAACGGATGGACTTTGTGAATATAACGCCACAGGTCGAGGAAGCATTGTTAGGTAGCGGTATTAAGGAAGGATTATGTTTAGTTAACGCAATGCACATTACAGCATCAGTATTTATTAATGATGATGAATCGGGATTACATCGCGATTATAAACGGTGGTTGGAGAAATTAGCTCCGCATGCGCCTATTGATCAATATGATCATAATCGCACCGGCGAAGACAATGGTGACGCACATCATAAAAGACAAATTATGGGACGCGATGTTACAATCGCCGTTACCGGCGGAAAATTACATTTTGGTACTTGGGAACAAATATTTTATGGTGAATTTGATGGACGCAGAAATAAACGCGTTCTTGTAAAAATTATAGGTGAATAAATAATATGGCAATTTTATCTTCAGTACATGCAACTCAGGCGTTCTTTCTATCCGGCGCTTTTAAGAAAGTATTCCCGAATAGATTATTGGTGATTGAACATTCCTTTGGTGATAGTTTTTTTTGTCATGATGTTAATTTTAATCCAATCTCAACAGAAGAATTACAGAAGTTGGAGAAATTAATGCGCGAATGGATTACAAGTGATCATCCGTTAACATTTGAATCGTGGCCTAAGCAAAAATTTATTGAGAAATTATATAAATTTAATTCACATAGTAAACTAGCCATCGCTGAACGTTGGGAAAGCGATAAAATTCCAATTGCTCGATTCAGTAAAAATTATTGGGATTATGTAATTGAGCCACTAACAAGTAGTAAATCTCAATTGAAAAAATTTGCGTTGAGAAAATATAATGATGGTTTTTTATTAAGATTTGCTACGCTACTTCATCCTAATAGCGTTGCTCCATTTCGTGATCAACCAAAATTATTTAAAACAATGGAAGAGCATCAGAAATGGATTGAAATTTTAGGTATTTCCACAATTGGTGATTTAAATGATGCGATAGAGAATGACGAAATCAAAGAATTAATTTGGGTAGCAGAAGGTCTTCATGAAAAAAAGATAAGCGATATTGCGGATGAAATAGTTTCAGGGTTCCCCGAAAAGCGAATCATAACAATTGCAGGACCATCATCAGCAGGTAAAACCACTTTCAGCAAACGATTAAAAATACAATTACGGGTAAATGGTTTCCGCTCTCAAACCATTTCTATGGATGATTACTTTATAAACCGTGAATTATTACCGATTGGAGAAGATGGGAAACGTGATTTTGAATCAATTGCAGGACTTAATGTAGATTTATTAAGTGAACGAATAAATACCTTAGTCGATGGGAAAGCAATACCTGAAAGACGGTTTGATTTTGATTCGGGAACAGGTAAAGATATTGATAAAAATATCCAATTAGGAGATTGGGATTTTATTATTATTGAAGGTATCCATGGTCTTAACCCAAAATTGACAAGTAAATTTGGTGAAGGTCGAGTTGAAAAATTATATGTTAGCGCAATAACACAAATGAATATTGATGCAAATCATCGTATTCCTACATCGGAAAACCGCTTGCTACGCAGATTGGTACGCGACAATAAATTCCGTAGTTATTCTCCCGAACAAACATTAGAGCGTTGGGCATCGGTCAGATTAGGTGAAGAAAAAAACATCTTTCCGCATAGTGAAGAGGCCAATTTAATATTTAATTCTTCACTTGCTTATGAATTTCCAGTTTTAGCAAAATATGCACGTCCGTTATTACAGCAAGTAACGGAAAATAGTAGCGCAAAACAGTTGGCAGACAAATTGGATTTATTTTTATCATTTTTTGCTAATCTTAATGAGAAATACGTACCGGGGATATCACTCCTTCGTGAATATATTGGCAATAGTGATTTTCATTATTAAATATAATGAATCTAGTAATTAGAAGTTATCACGATTCAGATAAGAATGATGTAATCCAATTATGGGAGGAATGTGATCTTGTCGTTCCTTGGAATGATCCCATAAGAGATATTGAACGCAAACTAACCGTACAACCGAAATTATTTCTTGTCGGATTGATGGATAAAAAGATTGTCGCAACTGCGATGGTGGGATATGAAGGTCATCGTGGTTGGGTTAATTACTTGGCGGTGAATCCAAAAAAACAACGCCAAGGAATTGCGACTCAAATGATGAAAGAAGCAGAACATCGGTTGTTAAAATTGGGATGTCCAAAATTACAAGTTCAAGTAAGAACAACCAATTCCGGTGTTATCAAATTTTATCAAAAACTCAGATATAATATAGATGATGTTGTGAATATAGGAAAACGATTAATATCTGATTAATAATCAGTAACCATCTGCAGCATTTTCATAACGTGGATCAGGTCCACCATAATACCCATTTCCTTTGATCAAAATACCATTTGCAGAACCAATATAATCCCTTGGTATAATTTTATGCCCTCTTGATTCTAATTCATTTTGTACAAAATCCGATATTGCTTCAGGTTCAGCCATAATAACATCCGGTAGCCATTGAGAGTGTGTCCGCGGTGCACTAATGGCTTCCAATATATTCATATTATTTTCGACAACGTTTAGAATAACTTGCAAAACAGTTGTGATAATTGTCGAGCCACCCGGTGAACCAATAATTATAAATGGTTTATTGTCTTTAAGAACAATTGTTGGTGTCATTGAGCTTAGCGGACGCTTATAGGGCGAAATTGCATTTGCTTTATTACCAACAAGACCAAACGAATTGGGTGAACCCGGCTTTGAGGAAAAATCATCCATTTCATTATTCAAGAAAAACCCTGCACCATTGACTAGCTTCCCGGAGCCAAAAGTTCTATTAAGAGTTGTTGTGACGCTTACGGCATTACCGTCTTTATCAATCACTGAATAATGCGTGGTTTCAGGACTTTCATAAGCTGTTTGGTCACCGGCAAAAATATCAGTGCTTGGCGTGGCTTTGTCTATAGAAATATTGAGCGTTCTTTCAGCAGCATAATTTCTAGATGTCAGCATTTCAATCGGTATATCCCAATAATCGCTGTCTCCGAGATGTTCCGCACGGTCGGCATAAGCGCGCCGTTCAACTTCGGTTAATAAATGAATATAATCTGCTGAGTTAAATTCCAACGAATCAAAGTCATAATTTTCTAACATATTTAGCATTTGTACTAACAAGATTCCTCCCGAACTCGGAGGTCCCATTGATACAATTTCATAGTTTTGATACGTACCGTTTAATGGAGCGCGCAATTTTGGAGTATATGTTTCTAAATCCTTTAATGTTATAAGACCATCACCCTTATTCATTTCATCAACTATTAATTTTGCAGTTTTACCTTTATAAAATCCGCCTGTATCATATTTAGTGATTCGTTTTAAAGTTTTTGCTAAATCTTTTTGAATCAGCAAATTCCCAGCTTGCCAAGGATTTCCGTCATCATGTATGAATACTTCGTTTGCACCATTATCTTTTTCAAACAGTGATTTATAATTATTTAATTTTTGTGCAAAGCCATTAGATATTGAAAAACCATTTTTTGCTAGTGCAATTGCTGGTTCTAATAATTGTTTTAATGAAATATTTCTTGAACCGTAATAGCGCCAAGCGGTTATTAGTCCGGCAACTGAACCAGGTACGCTAACAGCGCGATATGTATATAGTGACATATCCTTAATTACGTCTCCATTTTTATCTAAATACATATTGCGATGAGCGGTTGATGGAGCCGTTTCTCGGAAATCAATAGTTATGTTTCTACCGTCATGCAAGTGCGCGACTAAAAATCCACCACCGCCAATGTTGCCTGCCTGAGGGTACGTGACAGCTAATGCAAATCCCGTAGCGACGGCTGCATCAATAGCATTTCCACCAAACTTCATTATGTCTACACCAACTTGTGAAGCTAGCTGCGAAGCAGAAACCACCATTCCATTTTTTGCAAAGTATGGATTCTCCTGTGCATTGATGGTCGCAAAAAATGAATATGTAAGGAATATATATTTTATAACTATTTTCATTTTACCTAAATATAAATATTGGTAATAACAAAATATTATGAACTTTATTGTAGCTTCTTTCTCAACTCGCTAAGTGTCTGGTTAACTGGAATCCGAATTTGTTCCATTGTATCACGATCACGAAGCGTTACAGTATTATCTTCCAATGTTTGATGATCAACAGTAATACCAAAAGGTGTTCCGGCCTCATCTTGTCGACGGTAACGCTTGCCAATTGATCCACCGATGTCAAAAAATGCGCTATATTCAGATTGAATTTCGGTAAATATGTTTTCAGCTAACTCAGGTAGACCATCTTTTTTTACAAGCGGGAATACGGCACAAGTGATTGGTGCAACTTTAGGCGATAACTTTAACATAATACGCTGTTCACCATTCACTTCCTCTTCACGATATGCATCAACTAAACAAGTTAAGAATGCGCGGTCAACTCCCGCAGAGGCTTCAATCACGGATGGTACAAAATGCTGATTATTCTGCTGGTCAAAATAAGTTTGTTTTTTCTTTGCGTGTTTATTGTGCTGATCCAAATCGTAAGTTCCTCGATCAGCAATTCCTTCCAATTCAGACCAACCAAATGGAAATTCATATTCGATATCATAACACGCTGTGGAATAATGTGCTAATTCATCTTTGTCGTGGGGACGTAAACGAAGCTTATCTTCTCTAACACCCAATTTTATAAACCAATTCAAACGTTCTTGCGACCAATATTCTAATTGCTCTTTTGCATCTTTAGGATCGATGAAAAATTCCATTTCCATTTGTTCAAATTCGCGTGTACGGAACAAAAAATTGCCGGTAGTGATTTCATTGCGGAATGCTTTTCCTAGCTGTGCAATTCCGAAAGGCAATTTTTGTCGTGCGGTATTAACTACATTATTAAAATTGACAAAAATTCCTTGTGCTGTTTCGGGGCGTAAATAAATTTCATCACCTGAATCAGCTAATGCACCTAAAGATGTTTTAAACATAAGGTTGAATTGACGAGGTTCTGTCCAATCAGTCTTACCGCAGCGTTTACAAGGCTCGGATAAATCAATATGATCAGCGCGGTATCGCGCTTTACAATTTTTACAATCAACCATTGGGTCATGAAAGTTTTGTACATGTCCGCTCGCTTCCCAAACTTCCGGATGCATTAAAATAGCAGCATCCATTCCAACAACATTACGTCGGGATGTAACAATATCCTGCCACCACAGATTCTTAATATTGTTTTTCATTTCAACCCCAAGCGGACCGTAATCCCAAGTTGATGCAAGCCCTCCGTATATCTCAGAACTTTGGAAAATAAATCCCCGTCGCTTTGAAAGCGATACTATTTTTTCGATTGATTTGATATCCATAATAATTATTTTTTCTTTTTTCTACGACGACGTTTGGTCGGCCCTGCTGCACGTTTTTTATCAATTAATTCTACTGCTTCATCTAAAGTAATTATTTCCGGATCATTAGCTTTTGGTATAGATGCATTTATTTTGCCATCAGTAATGTATGGTCCGTAAAAACCGGTTTTGATTATAAGCTCTTCACCGGTTTTTGTATGTTTGCCTAAATTCTTTAATTCTTGCGATCCGGTTTTCTTTTTTGCGCAAGCTGTAACTGCTTCATCAACTGAGATAGTCAATGGTGATAGAGGTGGTTCAATGCGAGCATTCTTTTTGCCACATCGTAAATATGGTCCGTAACGACCGTAATCGGCTGTTATTAAATCGCCTGTTTCAGGATGTTTACCAACTTCACGTGGTAGTGCTAATAATCGTAATGCCAATTCTAGATTTACATCATCGATAGTAAATTCCTTCGGAATCGATTTTCTTGTTTTACTATCACCCAATTGTACATATGGGCCATATTGACCTTCTTTAAAATAAATATCTTCACCGGAATTAGGATCTTTGCCTAGTATCTTTTCGTCTTGTACTTCCTTGGTCAATATTTCTTTTGCTTTTTCTATGGTCAAATCACCTAATGGAATACTGAATGGTATTGATTTTCGATTCTCCTTGTGCTCCAGATAGGGACCAAAAGTTCCGATACGTGCAACAATCGGTTCGTCCGTTGAAGTGTCAATTGCAATCTCGCAAGCTTTCCTAATATCCACTTCTTCTTTGAGCATTGCCTCTAGGCCTTTTGTTTCATTTCCACCGAAATAAAATTCTTTAATGAAAGGTAATGGCTCCAATTCACCACGTGATATTGCATCAAGACCATCTTCCATTTCGGCAGTAAAGTTTGCATCAACCAACGATGTAAAATGATTTTCCAATAGTTGAATGATGGCTACTGCTAGGTAAGTTGGGACTAAACTACCATTTTTCTTTTCAGCATATTCACGGCGAAGGATTGTGTCAATTGTTGCAGCATAAGTAGATGGCCGACCAATTCCCTTTGCCTCCATTTCTCGTATCAACGATGCTTCGGTGAATCGTGCGGGTGGTTTTGTTGTTTGTCCGATAACGTTTAATTCTTTTAATGCAAGAATTTCATTCAAACTCAATTTTGGCAATAAAGTTTCTTTATCAGCTAAAATTACATCAGGATCATCGCGTCCTACTACATATACGCGCATATATCCAGGAAATACAATGACTCTGCCGCTTGCTCTAAATACTGCCTTTTGATTTATTATTAAAGCTGTTGTCTCTTTCAACTTTGCCGATTTCATTTGACAGGCGATGGAACGTTTATAAATTAATTCATATAATCGTACAGCATCTTTATCTAATTTATTTTCTACATCAGAAAGTGATTTAATTTTTGTCCCGGCGGGTCTGATTGCTTCGTGAGCTTCTTGTGCATTTTTGACTTTTGTAGAATACTGACGTGGTTTATCGGGTAAATATTCTTTTCCAAATCGTTGCTCAATTTCTTGGCGAGCAGAGTTAATTGCTTCAGACGATAGATGAGTGGAGTCTGTACGCATATATGTAATGAAACCATTTTCATATAATTTTTGTGCAACACTCATTGTGCGTCGTGCAGTAAATCGCAATTTGCGACCGGCCTCCTGCTGAAGTGTAGATGTAATAAATGGTGGACGTGGATTTGAAGTAATAGGTTTTTCTTTTATATCAGAGACTTCCCACGTACCGGCACCTAATTCTGTTTTTAATGTATTTGCTTGCGATTCAGTAAGGGCGATTACATTTTTATTGATTACTTCGCCGGTTGTTTTATCAAAGTCTTTAGTTGAAGCTAATTTTTGCTCATTTAATTTGTAGAGCGATGCAGTAAACTCATTTTTATCTTTGTTTAGTAAAGATGCCTTTAAGTTAAAATATGTGGCAGATTTGAAAACAGCTCTTTCTCGCTCACGATCAATCAAGATTTTAACTGTAGCAGATTGTACTCTTCCGGCAGAAAGAGTAGTCGTCACGAATTTCATATTGTGCTGTAAGGTAGCCCATAAGATCGGGGAAATTTTATAACCAACAAGCCGATCAATTATGCGTCTCGTAACCTGAGCATCAACTAATTTTACATCAATTGGATGACGAGTTTGAATACCTTCTTGAATACCCGCTTTAGTAATTTCCGTAAATAAAACACGTTCAACTTTTTCGCTCGGAATTTCGCTTGCAAGATGTGCGGCAATTGCTTCTCCCTCTCTATCAGGATCCATTGCTAGAATAATGGTTGGCGCATTTTTTGCGAGTGATTTTAATTCCTTAATGAAACTTTTTTTCTTTGGTAGTACCTCTAAAGTAATTTTAAAATCATTTTCGATGTCAACACCAAGCGCATTTTTTGGCAGATCCTTTACGTGCCCAACACTTGCTATTACGTTATATTTACCACCAAGGTGGCGGGATATTGTTGTCGCCTTAGATGGCGATTCTACAATTAATAGTGGTTTTTCAGACATAATTTAAATTTAAGTTTTTCCTTTTGCGCGTATAATCTAAATGAATAAATTTAAAAATCCAAATCCGTAAGATATTCGATCAATCTATTTTTTGCAATCGAAATTTGGTCACCAGCTTCCATATCCTTTACTTGTACAACATCATTTGCTAATTCCTCATCTCCAATAATAACAACTATTCTTGCGCTATAGCGATTAGCTTCTCGCAGTAGCGATTTTAAACTACGTCGTAGAAGATCAGTTGAAACTGAGAATCCTTTTTTCCGAAGTTCTTGAGCTAAAACTTGACAGCTCGATCGTACTTTTTCAGTCAATCCAATGATGTTAATTTGAACGGATTTCTCCTTTGATTCAGCAGTTTTTAATTCTAATGCTAATAATAGTCGCTCGATTCCCGCGGCAAAACCAACAGCCGGAGTTGATTTGCCTCCGAGAGTTTCTACAAGCTTGTCATATCTTCCGCCCCCACATAATGCATCTTGTGCCCCCAAGGCATTTGAAGTTATTTCGTATGTAGTTCGAGTATAATAATCTAATCCGCGAACCATTTGTGAATCAATAACGTAAGGTATCGAAAGAGCATTCAAGAGTGATTTTACTTCTTGAAAATGTACCTTATCTTCATCAGTGAGAAAATCGCCAATTTCCGGCGCATTTTTTAGCAATTCAATTTCGTGTTCAACTTTTGTATCTAATATTCGCAACGGATTATTTTTAAAACGGTTTTGACTTGTTTCCGTTAAATCTGATAAATATGGTTTTAGATAGTTTCGCAACTCATTGCGATAATTGTTTCTACACTCTTCTGAGCCGATACTATTCAATTTTAATGTTAAATCAACAATCCCTATGTCTTTATAAAAGTTGTATGAAATTGCGATAATCTCTGCGTCGGCCTCAGGATGTTCTGAGCCAAACACTTCAGCCCCAAATTGATGGAATTGTCTGGTGCGTCCTTTTTGTGGTCTCTCCCTACGGAATAAAGAATCCATATAATATAAACGATTAATTGCGGATTGATTATTCAAATTATGTTGAATAAATGATCGAACAACAGGGGCGGTTAATTCCGGCTTTAGGGTTAGTTTCTCTCCGCCTTGATCTGTCCAGCTATACATTTCTTTAGATACGATATCGGTTTCTTCACCGATGCCGCGGGCAAAAAGTTCGGTTTTCTCAAATGCTGGTGTACGGATTTCTTGATATCCAAATTTTTGCATAAAATTATGCAAATCCGATTCAATTTTCCGCCACCGCCAAGTTTGATCAGGTAGAATATCGTGAGTGCCTTTTACAGAACGAATCAAATTATTTCTTTCCTAAAAGTTCTTCGATTAATTTTGCGGCTTCATCACGGTTTTCTTCAGGTACAAAAATTGTTACTTTTGCACCAACTAAATTGGCGCTAGAAATATTGAATGCAGAAGTTGCCCAATCGGACTTTGTAAAATTCGGAATATCCATTTTTTGCAAGACTTCTTCAACCATTTCAGCATAAATCTCTCCTGCGAGAGGTGTAAGAGCTACCCATTTAATTTTTTCCAAAGGTGTTTCTTTCGGCAGTTCATTTACTAGAGGAACCTTACAATCAAAACATTCCTTTACTTTATCAATATATTGTGTTCGACATTTTGGACAGTACATATTTTCCCTTTATTTAATAGTGGAATTTCTAAATATTCGTTAAAGAAACAAATACTTGATTAGTTCTATTTATTAGTTAAAATTGAGCTCTCCTTTGGAAAATTCCACCCCTTTCTTCAATTTTTAAATCTTTTAACGTGGGCGATTTTACATTAATTCGTAAGTAGATTCCTTTACCATAACCACCCGGAGTCCAGGAAATAGACATTTCCCAACAATGCAGATCGCGATAAATCGAAAAACTTTGACTGACCAGTGATTGATTCTCAAGATCAAAGCGTGCATTATGTTGAATACGCCAATTAGGTGTTGCCTGTAAAGTGGTGTTGGTATTCATCCAAAATGATTTGATAAGATTGATCGGATTTGCGGCATTATACGAATAGCTTAAACTGACATTCGTATTCCATAATTGCCCACCGCCAATTTGTTTGGGATTTCCTTTAATTTTGATATTTTGTCCAAAATCATCTAGGTCATCTCCAATTATTGAAGAATCAGCGTCTATTGCAATTTCCTGTGCTCCGGGGGATTTTAATCGTTTCCCGGAAAATTTGAAACCGGTAGAAAAGCGGGCATTTATTAAACGCGGTTTTGGAATATTGTTAGACATTCTAAAAGAGTTAATTCGCTTATTATTTTCATCGTCATATTGATAAAAATCATGAGTAAACGATATGTCTAATTTGAGTGATTTACTCAACCCAGTCCTGATAGAAGACGTTAGGTTTGACATCTTAAATTCATCCGCCGCATAATTATAATTAGTTGATAGCCGCCATGATAAAAGATCAACTTTACTTTCCGATTCACCATTCATAATCTTTGTTTGAAATACATTATTCAATGAAAAATTTAGAGCTTTGCGTTCACTTTGCGACGTGCCGCCTGCTAATGTCCCTCTAAATCGATCGTGTTGTATTTCATTGCCCGAACTATCTGTGATTGTTGTGAAATAATCAAGATCATAGCCAAGTAATGGTTTTGAGAAATCAGGTGTAAAAGAGTATCCAATAGATGGTGAAGCAACATGTCGTAATCCATTTATTTTTCCAATTTTAATTGGAAAAAGTCCATATAGTTGTGTTCCCATGTTTAAGCTGAATGAACCGGTTGTACGGGTAATGAACCCATTTGTTTTTACTGATTCGTATGTCCCGGTAGAGTCCAAATTGGCAACATAATATTCATCAACCCAATCGGATTTTATGGACAAACTTGGATTAAGCGTAATATAGCGGAAAAGTTTTTGCGGTGCTCCGAAGGATAAGGAGTGAGTAAATAATTTATCTGCTGATGTATGTATTTCACCATCACCGTTTGTATCAGTGTCCCATTTAAATGCATCCGCGCTATCACCCTCAACAGATTTATAATAACTTTGATTTTTATTATTAAAATTTGAGGAATAACTCCAAGTAATATTATTGTACCATGATTTATCAGAAGATTTGGTTGAAAATATTGGACGTTGTCCGTGGCGGAAAGAAAACTTTGGCAAGGTCATTGTAGTGATGCTCAATTTTGTCCCTGCCTTGACGGGAGTTTGGTAAAAAGCGGTAGCAGCATCAATTTTATTATTAGCCATTAAATCGGTGTTTGACGATAAATTGATACTTATAGAATTATTACTTTTAGGCCAACGTTTGGAATACGTAGCATTGGATATTGCTTGCTGGTTCATCCTTTTAACTGGGTCTAGAGATGTAACATAATTATAATCACTATTACTATAGTAACTCGCATTTACATTTAACGATTGATTGCGCCGCAGTAACTGTTTATGCGACCACTTTACTACGTAATCTTTTTGTCTAGGACCAAATATTTGAAATATATCTTCCTCTCCGGAAGCTAAAAATTGACGTGTCTCCAAATGTAAATTACCGGAATACTTATATCGATTATTATATCGATTTGTAAATTTTAATGTAATGCCCTGTAGGTCAGCAAAGCTTGCAGTAAGCTTAGAATCAAAGTAATCGTTAACTGCCCAATAATAACCCAATCCATCAAGATAGTGACCTCGCAAACTAGTTGAGCCATAAGATGGCATTATCCAACCGGACTGTCGTCCGCCTTTCTGTTGAGGTAAGACTGCAAAAGGCAAACTAATAATCGGAATTTGAGCAAGATAGAGCGTTATTGGTTTAGCAATTACTTTATCATTATGTATCATTTTCATTTTTGAGCTGGCAAAATGGAAATGTGGTGTATCTAAATCGCAGGTTGTATAAACAGTTCTCTTCATAAAAAAAATGTCTTTTGTTTCATTTCGGATATCAGAACTTTTAAAATATCCATCCTCAGCTTTAGTTTTTCCAAATAGTATTTTTCCACGCTGTGTTTTTAGATCATATTTCATGGCATCACCATACATTGGTTCCTGTCCGCCTTCTTTTAGCGTAGGCTGGATTTTGCTCGATGTTGTATCGCTTTCAGCGATGGGTAAAGCGTCTAAAATGTTTGTTTTCCAATTTACTCCAATAAAACCTGCCGAAAGGGTTACATCGGTATAATCCACTTGGGCGTTGCCAATTAAGTGAGTTGTTTCGTTGGGAATTTGATAGTCAAGATTATTAGCTGAATATTTTATTACATCATCCAAACTTGAATTTGACGAATCAGGTGTATATGTTCCGCGTGCACCGCCGATAACGAATATTTTCTGTAATTCCTGATTACTAAATTGTAATGAAATTGTATCACCGGTTGCCTCATTCACGCCTTGATAAATTGTATCGTTGAAAACGTGATAAAGTGTCGTTGCCATTCCTTCCAAACACATAGAATCAAGACTTCCTTCCTCAAAATATGCCTTTAGTGATTCACTGGTCATGTCATCTCGGTATTCACCGATCAAGTCATTCTGATGAATTGAATACGCTTTTGCATTTGATGGAATAAATAAATACTGTAATTCTTCATCCTTAAAATTTGCGATTAGCTCATCTCCGGTTAAAACCTCCTTATCAGAGGTTACTATTGGATCAATCGTTAAATGTGCCTTTTCTGATTCGAGATCATAAAATGCCTTACCACAAGTTATAATTCTATCATCACTAATAATTTTAACATTACCAAGTGCAGTATAACTTGCTGATTCTTTTTCAACAGGTTTTGAGTAATTTAAAGTATCTGCGGTTATTTCTTGATTTTTTTGCAGTAATTTTGTTTTACCAAGGGCTTTGCCGCTATCAATTTCGGTAAAATAAATTATTGAATTGGAAGTTAGGTCAAATTCACTATCCCAAACATGGGCATTCCCATGAGCCATGAGTTTATCATTTGGTGAATCAAAATTCAAAGTATCGGCTGTGATTGTAATACTATCATTAATTGCTTTTGCATTACCAATTAAAAATCCCTGCCCTGATTTTTCGGTATAATGAGCTAAATCACAAAATAAGGTTAGTTTCCCTTTCTTAAAGACCACATCTCCGGTTAGGATTTGAACCGATGTGCCATTTTTTACAACATTCTCTAACACATCTGCCTGAACTAAACGTAAGCGTTCGTCAGCTAGTAGATAAAATGGTAATAGTAGTAATAATAATTTAAATCGCATTATTTATTGAATCTTGATGGCCACAACTTCGATAATCGTTCGGAAATATATTTTTCATAACCCAACTTAGTTGGATTATAAAAAGATTCAGTTACATTTTCCGGAAAATAATTTACATCAATAAAATGTTCCGGATGCTCATGTGGATATTCGTAATTCTTTCCGTAATCCAAATTTTTCATAAGATCTGTAGGCGCATTTCGTAAATGCATTGGAACAGAGGCAGTTCCTTTATTTTTAATTAATCCTTGTGCTTTTTTAAGCGCCATATATGATGCATTCGATTTGGGTGCGGATGCAAGGTAGGTAGTCACCTGTGCAAGTGTAATTGCCGCCTCCGGCATACCGATCATGTGTACAGCTTGGAATCCCGCAGTTGCGATTGATAAACCCCGAGGATCAGCATTGCCAATATCTTCCGATGCCAATATTACTAAACGCCGTGCGATGAATTCCGGTTTCTCACCGCCTTCCAACATGGTTGCTAACCAATAAATTGATGCATCAGGATCACTACCGCGTACCGATTTTATGAATGCACTAATTGTATCGTAATGGTAATCGCCGGTTTTATCATATAATTGGGTACGATTTTGCAATGCCTCATCTAAAATTGCATCAGTGACTTCGCCTTTACTACCAATCAAACTAATGGAAATTTCTAGCGCATTGAGCATTTTGCGGGCATCGCCACCTGCGGAATTAATTAATTGAGTTTTAACATCATCCGATAATTGTATATCATTTTTTTGTAGAACGATGTCTGTATTAAATGCATTATTTAAAATTGATTTAAGTGATTTATCCGACAATGGTTTTAAAACCAATACACGACAGCGAGAAAGAAGTGGACTAATAATTTCGAATGACGGGTTTTCAGTTGTAGCACCAATTAAAGTTATTGTTCCATCTTCAACAGCGTGCAATAATGCATCTTGCTGTGATTTACTAAAACGATGAATTTCATCAATAAATAAAATAGTAATTGCACCAATATCTAAATTACTTTTAGCGATTTCTATTATTTTACGTAATTCTTTTACACCGCTTGATACAGCTGAAATCTCTTGAATATTTGCATTGGACGATTTTGCAATTATCCGTGCTAAAGTTGTTTTACCAGAACCGGGAGGTCCCCAAAATATCATTGAAAATGGTTTTTGTGATTTTGATAGGAGCGACAAAATTTTATCGCTACCGACTAAATGTTCCTGTCCTACAAATTCATCGATAGTGCGAGGACGCAATCTATCGGCCAAAGGCGGTAAATGTTGATTGAATATTGACTTAGTTGTGTTCATTATATATCAATTTACGTAAAATAAAGCGGTAGATAGTAAATTTTAATTATGGTAATTTACTTAAAAGAAATGAGAGAATTATTATGCAAAAAAGAATGATAAATATAGCAATAATCGGTGTAATGCTAATGGCATTTTTGGCGGTTTTTGGTTGTAATGAAGAAAAAAATGAGGTAAAAATGAAAAGTGGTTTAATTATAGTTGATAATGTAGTTGGCGAAGGATTGGAAGCCGAGAAATTTGATATACTTACCGTTAATTATACGGGAAAATTAGAAGATGGAACTGTATTTGATTCATCTAAAAACCCGGGACGTGATCCATTTAGATTTACAGTTGGAGCGGGACAAGTAATTCAAGGTTGGGAAGAGGGTTTTATCGGAATGAAAATTGGTGGAACTCGCACACTTACAATTCCTTCAGAAATGGGTTACGGAGCACGTGGAGCAGGGGATGCTATTCCGCCGAACGCTACTTTGGTTTTTGAAATTGAATTATTAGAAGTCGAAAAACCATAATATAGTTTTAAATCAGATTAAAAAAAGCACTGCAAGTATTTGTGGTGCTTTTTTATAAAAAATATTTTAACTATTTTGTATTTAATGTTACTAATTATAGAAAACTATTATTATTTAAGGAGAAGTATGACGAACAACAAAATTTTTATAGCGATGAGTTTATTAATATTTATTGGATGCACTAATATACCTATCCAAGAGTCAGTTTCAAAAAGCAGTGATGAAATTGAAAACAAAGGTCATTTAGGGATTTTAGATAGCAAATCAAGACTACTATATTTAGTAGAAAATGACTCGGAAAATATATATTTAAGTATCAAAACAGATTACAGACCCACCCAAATGCGAATAATGAGAAATGGTGTAAAGATATATATCGACAAGGATGGAAAAAAGAAAAAAGATACTTTTCTTCATTATCCTACAGGTCAACAAAATATTGAATTTAATAGATCATCGTACGGTCCCGGCGAAGATAAAGAATTCGATTTAAATCGAATTCTACTGAGTATGACCGCTTTTGGCAATTGGCACAATTATGAAGAAGATGTCTCCATTAGCGACGGTGAGAATAACAATGGAATTGAAGTTGATGTAAGTATTGTCGAAGAAGATGTATTATATTACACTGCTAAGATACCATTGGAGTTAATAGGATATATTGATTCATCGATCCCCTCCCTTGGTTTGCACATTGAAGGAATTGAAGGACAAAAACTCGGTGGCGGTGGTATGCAAAGATCAGCACAACAAGGTGGCGGTAAAGGCGGTGGAAGAGGCGGTATGAGTGGGGGTGTACATTCAGGGGGCGGAATGCAGGGGCAACGTTCAGGTGGCAATATGGAACAAATGAATGAGATAAGCAAACCAATTGATATTTGGTTTAGGTTAATTTTGAAATAGAATTATTATAAATATAATACAAAAAAAGCCCCGCAAAATGCAGGGCTTTTTATATTTAGCGAAAATTGACTAAATTGTTGTTACTTTTGAAGCAGCTTCGCCTTTTTCGGTTTTAATTACTTCAAATTCAACTTTTGCGTTTTCTTTTAAAGTTTTAAAGCCACCTTCTGATTGAATTTCGTTGAAATGTACGAAAAGGTCCTCGCCGCCTTCGCGACTGATAAATCCAAAACCTTTTTTGTCATTAAACCATTTTACTGTGCCAGTTTCTTTTTTTGCCATGTTACTTTTTTCCTAATTGTTTATTAAATTTTGTCCAGAGGTCTGATTGGAGT
>Ga0307992_1000921_pt1 | contig 17805 bp, 18 predicted proteins | sample EllFjometagen133_FD_203162 | JGI IMG/M metagenome (GOLD analysis project Ga0307992, IMG submission 203162) | Marine microbial communities from Ellis Fjord, Antarctic Ocean - #133 | ecosystem: Environmental > Aquatic > Marine > Unclassified | place: Southern Ocean | collected 2014-10-08
GAGACATCCAGGATACTCTCGGCGACACCCACCATTCCCGAACGGGGAAGAATCAATGAGGTCACCACATTAGCTCCCGCCTCCAGCTTACCCCGCAGTCCATCAATACCGTATACATCTAAAGATGCCGGCACTAACCGATCGGGAAACAGCAGGCGTAAAACAGCGATAATCAGCAGTTCGCGCATCTTGGCGGGTGGCGGAAAACCGTGCATGGGAATCCCTTCCTGCGGAACAAAATTCATCACCCGCACCTGATGAGCTCCCATATCCTTCATCACCACCATCGAATCAACCACGTCTTCCAAAGACTCCCCCACCCCGCTCAAGATACCTTCTTCTATAAGCAGTCCCAACCTGGCCGCCTTGTATTTTACCCTGAGTCTATCGTGATAACTCTGGTTCAAGCGAAGCTGATGGAAGAGCTTTTCGTTATGGGTCTCCTGATAGCAGGCATACCATTCCGCCCCTGTCTCAAACAGCTTCTCCAAAACCACATCGGGAACAGCTCCCGGAGAAATCATTACCGGTAAAGAGGTCTGCCGTTTAATCTCCTTTATCAAGCCAAGCAGGGGGTCAAAACCACCCTCTCTACCGTAATAGAAGGGGTCCTCCCCCATGGTCAAATCAAGCAGGTGAACCCCCGAGTCCACCATTTCAAGGGCTGTTTCAATAACCTGGCTATCGGCCTTGCGGTATCGCTGACACAACCTGTTGGAGATACGATAGCTACAGAAGGCACAGTTATTACGGCACCAGGTAGAAAAGTACAGGAAGCCGTAAAGGAAGACCTTGTCCCCGAAATAACGGCACCTCAACTTTCGGGCCGCGGCAAAAAGCTTCTCTACTTCTTCAGCCTGGTCTAAGTTGAGCAGGTACAGAATCTCCTCCCTGCTCAGAGACTCCTCGCAGAGTGCCTTATCTAATATTCCCTCTGTCAGAAAACAAATATCGTTTCTTGTCACAACCTGAATACCAGCTTATTAAGCTAAACCGGTTAGTTCCTTTATCTTATTCAGTCCATCTACAGCACTTTCCGCATAGGCATCAGCCCCTATCCGCTTAGCCCATGGGTCATTGCACGGTGCTCCACCAACGATAGTCTTTACCTTACCCCGAAGACCGGCTTTCTTCAGCTCTTCCTCCAACACCTTCTGGTTCTGCATAGTGGTGGTCAGTAGAGCGCTGCTACCAACTACATCCGCCCCTACCTCCTGGACCTTCTTGACAAAGTCGGCAATAGGCACATCTCTACCGAGATCATAGACCTCAAAGCCGTTGGCCAGCAAGAAGGACACCACCATCGATTTTCCGATATCATGGACATCCCCCTCTACCGTCCCGATGACTACCTTCTTGGCTGCTTTAACCTCTGATGCGGGCAGCGCCTCCATACATATCGCCGATGCCGTCTTCATTGCCTCAGCCGCCAGCATCAATTCCGGCAGGAATAACCGTCCCCGGTCAAAGAGGTCACCGACTTCGGTTATCCCGGGAACAAATCCCGCGGTTATTATCTCATTCGGGTTTATTCCGGCAGCCAGTGCCTTTTGGGCAACTGCCGCAGCCTTGTCCTTATCGTAATCAATAATTGTCTGCTTTGCCTCCGCCAATAATGCCTCGTTTCCCATTGTTTCACTCTCCTTATGTTTTTTTGGGGTCACCTCTTATTTTCTCAAGTCAACGCTCCCCACCTGAGCTAACCGTGCTAGCCAGCAGAATCAGCCCAGCTAGATGGGAGTATCAATTATTATATCATACAGTCTGTCCTCCCTACGTCTAATTACTCAAATATTCAGCCTAACTCCATCAAGATACATCAGGCCGCGTCCTACCCTCTGAATATTCTGATAACCCTGTTTCACCATCGCCAGCCGCTCCAGACCAAATCCCAGACCTACCCACGGGGCGACTATTCCCCATGCGTCATCCAGGGGATGGGGCCCCATCGCTGCCGAACAGAGCTCGATACCATCAGCGGTGGTGACATCCACCGTCTCACCATAGACCTCGCTCTGCTCCGACACCAGTTGATAATCGTTTATCCCGGCTACCTCCATAACGAGGGAAGCCAGTTCCTTTAATCGCTCAAGCCGGCCTTCCAGAGGCAGTCCCAACTCAACAAGGTTCAACATGGTAAACTCATTGAGGTGCTGGCTCCCTTTAGTGTCCTTACGAAAGCATGGGCCTATCTCGAAAATCCGAATCGGTTTTTCCCATAGGCGAATAAGCCGCTTCCAGAGGTAATAGAGGTTTGGCGCCAGCATAGGCCGCAGGCACTTATTCTTACCAATCCAGAAGACCTGGGCAGTGAGGGGATTTTCTGCCGAAATAGACATCTTCTCCAAGAAATCTCTGGTTATTATTATCGGGGTAACCACCTGAACAAAACCATCGGAGAGGAGCCTATCAGCAAGGGTCCTCTCCATCCGGCAAACCACAGGGGGGAGATGCTGGTCACGGATATCCTGCAGGCGCTGCCTCTCTTCCTCAACCAACCTCTTCTCCGTATCCTTAAAGATGGCATCCCTTTCCCGAACATCACGGAATACCTTCCCTTCCAGATCGGTACCGCCCAATTCTCGCAAGCGCTGCTTCTGAGTCTCTGTCGCTGAAACTGACATAACACAATAAATAATAACAAAAAACAGCTAAAAACGCTAGTATCACCTGGCTATAAATGCCAGTAGAAACTAGCTTTTAAGGAAAGGTGGGTAATTCCCAGTGAGAAAAGCTACTATTCCCCAGCTTCTAACGTAATTCTAGCACGGTTCAATCATCCCCTGTCAAGATAATATAGACTCTTTCTGCTCTGCAGCAAGGGACAGCACCAGCACCCGGTCGATACCAGCCAGGTCTGGGATTACCTCTATACCGGCTGAGGGGAAAAGGCGACGCAACAGGTCGGTCACGACCCTTCCCTGTCCCTGTCCCACCTCCAGAAGCAGGAAGCCCCCGGGACGGAGTCTATCGCCTACCCCACTACACAACCGTCTTATCTTTTCCAACCCGTCCCGGCCTCCATCAAGCGCCAGCAGCGGCTCGAAATCCGCCAGCCCCAGCCGGGAGACCTCTAATTCCGGGACATAAGGAAGATTAGCCACGATAAGGTCGACGGGTTCGGGTAAAGGGTCCAGCATATCACCAGCCAGGAGACATATTCTATCCACCACCCCATGGTTCCGACAGTTAAGCCAGGCCACCTTGAGAGCAGGTGCCGATATATCAGTAGCATATATTCTGGCTTCAGGTAGATTCAGCGCCAGAGTGATGGCAATAGCACCGCAACCGGTGCCGATTTCAGCTACCCCCATAACCGGGTGGCTGCGCGCAATCCGAAGAACCTCAGCTACCAGAAACTCACTTTCCGGGCGAGGGACTAATACACTGCTGTTAACAGAGAAACTTAAGCCGTAGAACTCGCGCTGCCCCGTAATATAGGCGGTAGGCTCACCATCCAGACGGCGTTCAACCAGTCGCCAGAAATCCGCCTCCTCATGGGGAGCTAAGCTGTGGTCCGGCTCCTGATATAACTGAACCTGACCTATTCTTAATGTGTGCCTCAGCAATAACTCGGACTCCAGGCGAGCATCCTCGACGTTACCACTGACGAAAGTCTTTTTAGCACGAGCGAGAGCCTCTCTTATAGTCATACCAACTGCTTTCCCAACTGCTTCGTCTGGTCATCAGCAGTCAGGGTATCGATAAGTCTGTCCAGATCCCCTTCCATAATTCGGGGTAAATTACGGAGGGTTAAGCCAATACGATGGTCAGAAACACGGTCTTGAGGGAAGTTATAGGTCCGTATCTTTTCCGCCCGGCCGCCGGTGCCTACCTGGGAGCGGCGCTGCTCGGTTATCTCCTCTTCCTGTTTCCGCTGCTCAATATCCAGCAGACGAGCACGGAGCACCGCCATTGCCCTGTTTCTGTTCTGCAACTGCGAACGCTCGTCCTGGCAGGTGCTTACGATACCGGTCGGCAGGTGGGTAATGCGGACAGCAGTAGCCACCTTATTCACATTCTGGCCCCCAGCCCCTCCACTACAATAGAAGTCCACCTTCAGGTCGTTGGGACCGATTGATACCTCCACTTCACTCGCCTCCGGCATAACGGCTACGGTAACCGTCGAGGTATGGATTCGCCCCACCGACTCGGTAGCTGGCACTCGCTGTACCCGATGCACCCCCCTCTCGTACTTAAGCCGGCTGAAAGTGCCGATACCCTTTACCTCAAATACGATCTCCTTAAAGCCACCCTGCTCACTATCGTTACTGTCAATAATATCTACCGCCCAGCCCTTAGATTGAGCGTGCCGGCTATACATACGAAAGAGCTCGGCAACAAACAGGGCGGCTTCATCACCACCGGCCCCCGCCCGAATTTCCATTATCACATCCCTTTCGTCATGGGCATCCCGGGGCAAAAGGGCCAGTTTTAGCTCGGCAAGCAGCTGCTCCAGCTTCGCTTCAAGGCTCCCTATCTCCTGTTTGACCAGAACCACCATCTCCTCATCCATTTCGTCATTCAGCATTGCCCTAGTCTCTTCCAGAGAACCAACAGTTGCCTTATAATCCCGATACTTTACCACCAACTCCTCAAAGCCGGCCCTCTCCTGAGCCAATGCCTGCAGCTGCTTCAGATCAGAGGCTGTTTGAGGTGCAGACATCTGCTCGGTCAGTTCATGGTAACGCTGCTCAATTTGCTCCAAACGGTCCAGCATAATTCAAATTACCTCACAATGATATTATAGCACAGCCCCGGTTAGTGCTCTACGAAGAGAGGGTAGCCAGGCCAGGCTCAATTGACGGGGACTGCCCGCTGTTGTATGATGCAGACAACTAGAGATAAGATGGAACCACCGCAACAGTCCAGGTCCAACATTTTGGGTTCATGAGTAAAGCTTATCGCTATCCACTGATAGAAGAAATCGACCTGAAATCATCAATGCTCGATGCTTTCGAGCTCTTCAGGAACGAAGCGTTCAGCTTCTTTCTGGACAGCGGGATGGATCCGCATAAACTGGGGCGCTACTCTTTTATCGGCTCAACCCCTTTTCTGGTAATGAGCAGCCGCAGTACCGAGATTACTCTCAACCGAGGGGCCGAAAAGAGCAGCCTGAGCGGCAGCCCCTTTGACACACTCGACCACTTCCTGAAAGTCTACCGGCTGGACTCCTGCCCCTCACCGGTACCATTCACCGGCGGCGCCGTAGGCTACTTCAGCTATGACCTCTGTCACTTCATTGAGCGGCTACCTGAGACCGCTGTCGATGACCTCAAGCTACCCGAATGCTACTTCGGCTTCTATGACCTGGTCCTGGCGTTTGATAACCTTCAGGGTAAGGCATATATCGTCTCCACCGGTTTCCCTGAACTAAGAGAGGGAGAAAGAAGAAAAAGGGCCGCCGAACGCCTCAGCGAAATGAAAGCCAAGCTGGCTAATATACCGGGTCCCGGACAAGAGGCACCGCCTACACCGATATTATCCTCTACCGAGCCAGTGGCCCTTAAGAGCGGGTTCACTCACCAGGAATACGTTAGAGCTGTCGAGAAAGCCCGGGAGTATATTATTGCCGGTGATATCTTCGAGGTTAACCTCTCTCAGCGCTTCGAGGCTGAGCTTTCCATTACCCCGTATGAGCTATACAGGCGGTTACGGCGGATAAACCCGGCACCCTTTGCCTGCTATCTCGGCTTTGATGAAGTCACCGTGGTGAGCGCTTCACCAGAGAGGTTCCTCCGCTTAAGAGGGGACCGGGTGGAGACACGCCCCATCAAAGGCACCCGCCCGAGAGGAAAGACCCCTGAGGAAGACGAGGCACTGGCCAGGGAGCTTCTCGACGGCGCAAAAGAGCGAGCCGAGAACATCATGATTGTCGACCTGGAGAGAAACGACCTGGGCCGCGTATGCCGTTTCGGCACCGTCAAGGTGATCGAACTGGTGATACTGGAGGTATTCCCTACCGTCTTTCACCTCACCTCTACCGTAGAAGGCAGGCTCAGGGAAGACAAGAACGGCATCGATCTGCTTAAAGCCACCTTTCCCGGTGGTTCTATAACGGGAGCCCCCAAGGTGCGCTCAATGGAGATTATCGACGAACTGGAGCCGACCAAAAGGAGCCTCTATACCGGTAATATTGGCTATTTGAGCTTTAACGGCGACCTTGACCTCAATATAGTTATTCGTACCTTTCTGGTCAAAGGGAGTAAATCCTACTTCCAGGTGGGTGGCGCGGTTACATATGATTCTGACCCTGAGGCCGAGTATCAGGAAACGCTGGATAAGGCAAGGGCGCTGATTGACACTCTCAATACAGCAGCAATTTGAGGTGACTAAAGCCGGATATGGTTATAGTAATTGACAACTACGATTCATTTGTTTATAACCTCGCCCAGTACCTGGGTGAACTGGGATGGGAGCCGCTGGTCTACCGCAATGACCAGGTAACTCTGGAAGAAATCGAGGGCCTGAGTCCATCCCATATTATCATCTCCCCGGGACCCGGTACCCCGCTCGAGGCAGGCATCGCTAACGACGTTATCCGCCGCTTCGCCGGTAGTATCCCCATACTCGGCGTCTGCCTGGGCCACCAGTGTATCGGGTATGTCTATGGCGGTCAGGTTATCCATGCCCCTGTTCCCACACATGGTAAGAGTTCCCTCGTCTATCATGACGGCAGAACGATATACCAGGGCCTACCCAAGCCCTTCGAAGCAGGTCGTTACCATTCCCTGGTAATAAAAGAGGCTACCATCCCTAAGGTGTTAGAACTGACCGCAATAACCGGTGATGGGGTAGTGATGGGAGTCCGACACAAAGAATATGTCGTCGAGGGGGTACAGTTCCACCCGGAGTCAATAATGACCGATGTCGGCCACGATATACTGAAGAATTTCCTCGGTTTTTCACAGCCGAGCTGGGTTATGGAGCAGGTTAGTGAGTGAGATTGTCTACCTGAATGGTTCCCTGATACCCCGCAACCAGGCTAAGATATCCGCTCTGGACTATGGTTTTCTCTACGGCTTTGGCCTCTTTGAGACCATGCGCGCCTATGAAGGTCAGGTATTTCGTCTGGAGAGCCACTTAAGCCGGCTGGCACGTTCCGCCGAATTACTGAGGCTGCCGGTTGGAACGCCGGAGCTGAAAAATGCGGTAAGGGACACCATAAAGGCTAACCGGCTTAGCGACGCCCGTATCCGCATCACTATCTCCGCCGGCGAGGGAAAGATGTCTCCTGACCCCGGGGCATGTCAGAAGCCCACGGTGCTGGTACTTGCAGAACCCTATCAGCCCCACCCTCAAGAGGTCTACCAAAGGGGTTTCCGGGCGGTTATCTCATCCATCCGCCGCAACAGCCAGTCGCCCCTCTCCAGGCTAAAATCAGCCAATTACCTGGAAAGCCTACTCGCCAGACAGCAGGCTAGAGAAGCAGGGGTTGACGAAGCCGTCTGGCTCAATGACAAGGGGCTTCTTGCCGAGGCCAGTATGAGCAACATCTTTCTGGTAAATGACGGTAAACTGAGAACGCCGGGGGAAGAAAGCGGCATTCTTCCCGGAATTACCCGGGGAGTGATTCTGGATCTGGCCCTTAAGCTAGGTATCAAGGTACTCAAAGAGAACATCAAGCTGAGCGAGCTTTTCCAGGCCCAGGAAGCCTTCCTGACCAACTCGCTTATTGAGGTGATGCCCCTTACCGAGATAGAAGGAAAGCCCGTTGCCTCAGGGAGACCGGGGGCTCTCAGCAGGAGACTCCTTGTGGCATACCGAAAACTGGTACTCACCGGTTGAATTTAACCAAGTAACTGATACAGCTAGTGATTTTATATCTACTGTGCTTTAATCTATGGCGTGGGAAGGCAAGAGAGCAACATCGACCCTGCCGTTAACACCAGGGAGTTTCGCCAGGTTGACTATGCCAAGATTACCATCTTCGGCTTCGCCATGACGGCTCTCTGGAGCAGCCTGCACAGCATCATCCTGCCGCTCAGGATAATGGAATTCGTCCCCGAAGCACAGAAGGCAACCTACCTCGGGCTGCTTACCTTTACCGGCCTACTCTTGGCTATAGCCGTCCAGCCGATAGCCGGGCTGGCTAGTGACCGCTCCGGGTCTAGGTGGGGGCGGCGGCGGCCTTTCGTCCTTATCGGCGGTATGCTGACGCTGTCGTTCCTTCCCGGAATAGGCCTCGCCGGTAGTTTAGCTATCCTTTTTGCCATCTACTACCTGCTGCAGGTCAGTGCCAATACCGCGCTGGGCCCTTATCAAGCCTTTATTCCCGACCTGGTGCCGTCAGGGAAAAGAGGGCTGGCTTCGGGAGTAAAAAACCTGGTCGACATACTGGGTGGACTTACCTTCGTCTGGTTGGTAGGCCAGCTAATGGGCAACTACTCTCTCGGACAGGGAAGCCAGTGGCTATGGTTGAGCCTGGGTATACTGGCCGCCGTCTTCCTGAGCACCATGGTCTTTACCATACTGACGGTCAAGGAGCAGCCTGGAGCCGGCAGACCCAGGCTGCCTTTCCTGGCGATGCTGTCGAAAAGCTTCAGGATTGATACCAGGGCAAACCCCGATTATATCCGTTTTCTGCTCTCCCGTCTCTTTTTTATTATCCCCCTGACCACCTTTCAAGTATTCGGCTTATATTTTTTCCGTGATGTCGCCGATGTTGCCAATCCCGCCGCGATGATGGGCAACTTTATCCTGGTTTCCGGCGGCTGTATGCTGGCGGCGACCTACTCAGTCGGCCGCCTCTCGGACAGGTTAGGACGAAGACCGGTCGCCCTCGTCTCGGGAATTATCGGCGCTTCAGGGATTGGGCTCCTGTTCTTCCTTCACAGCTACCACTTAATACTACTTTCCTCCATCCTGATGGGAATTGGCTTCGGCGGCCTGATGAGCAGCAACTGGGCCCTGGCGGTAGACCTGGTACCCAAGAAAGAAGCCGGGAAATATATGGGCCTGACTAACCTGGCTACTGCCGGCGGCTCGGCGCTGGCCCGCTTAAACGGACCGATGATTGACTTCTTTAACGCCCGCAGCCCCGGCTCAGGCTATTCAGCCATGCTCCTAACAGCCTTCATATCTCTTATTGCCAGCTCAGCGCTGTTATGGAGGATTAAGAAAAGATAGCGGTGGTATCCATCCCTGAGCGCCAGCAAAGGCTATCGCTCCGTAGGCCAGGGTCCTCCCCGCCAGGCAGGCCAGGTAGAATTTCCACAGGGGAAAGCGCAGGGCACCGGCCGCTATCCCAAAGAGGTCAAAGGGGAAGACGGGCACCAGGTTAAAGCCAAAGATAACCCCAAAGCCCCACTTCTTTATCCACCTCTGTACCCGGTCATAGGTCTTCCGCTTATCCAGGTTCAGAATTGACCGGCCGCTGTACCCCGCCATATAACTGGTCAGCTCACCAACAGCAGCCCCGCTACCGCCAACCAGTCCGATAAGGGCAGGATGCAAACAAGGAATGGTGCCAAGACCGAAATAGATCCAGAAACTGGGGATAGGGACAAGAACAGTGGCATTCCAGAGCATACTACCCAGGAAAATACCAGGGTAGCTTAAGGCACCGAGTTCGGTAATACTGTCCCGATATCGGATGATGATAACCGTAATGACAACCACCGTGACGATACCCAGAATGGGGAGGACTCTTCCCTTCAAGACTGTCTCCAGCCAGTCCCTCTTCTCGCCAGGCTGCTTATCACGACTAAATATACTGCGCATTTAGTCTCTATATTAGCATATTCGAGAGGGGAGAACGCAAAAGGGAATAGACGGGTTAAAGAAACCCTAACAATAAGGGTATCCCGAAACGGGTCACCTCTAGTCTAATAGAGACCGCCTAGCATTGCCCGCCGACTGCCGCCTCTGCTATACTTTGAATAGTGCGCCCCCATCGTCTAGAGGCCTAGGACACCGGCCTTTCAAGCCGGTAACAGGGATTCGATTTCCCTTGGGGGCACCAAAGTATACTTTTCTGTGTCGAAAACCTGTTTTTTGCGCAGAATGCCATAGCGGGACACACCGATTGGGATTTGTGAGAAAGAACTTCTATATCTCTCCATTAAAACTGACTGCCATCAATTTCGCTGTCCTTGCCGTGATAGGCATTATATTCTTAAGAACCGAGCTAAACCTCAACGACTATATCCTGATAGAGGGCGGAGGGGCCCTGACAGCCATCTTTCTAGCTGCCCTCATCTCGATTCGCCGCATCAAACAGTCACGAATGAATCCCGAAGCAGTGGACAGGGTAGTACTAGATGGGCCGTACTCGATAGTACAGCACCCCTATTACACAGGCATTATCTGTATGAATATCGCCTGCATATTCTTCTTTCGTACACCGTGGCTTATCCCCTCGGTGATTGTCTTCAGTGTGCTCTGGTATCGTGAAGCAAAGTATGAAGAACAGGCGCTGATAAACAAATTCGAGGTAGTATATCTGTCCTATATGGAGAGTAAAGGCATGTTCTTTCCCAAGCTGAGGAAACCCGGGACCTGAGCCTTTTATTGCACCCACCACCCCCGCAATCGACACACGTCCCCCGTATCCCACCTGCCCCGAGCGGCAGCCCCCCGGACCAAGCTACCTGATGTCCCTTGAGAACCACCTCAAGCAGATGGAATGCTACGATTTATCCCAGAGGAGGGGGCAACATAATCTCCACTACCTCACCACCGCCAAGACAGTAGAACCGGGTAATTTCAGAGCGGTTTTCCGGACTAATCCGGGCTAGTTCTTCCGCTACTGCCGCGGAGCCTACCGACCTGTCACCTTCTTCAATAAGTACCAGCCACTTCTGCCTCGCCCCGGCCATTTTTAGCTGCTCGTTAGCCTGTGCAACCAGGTGCTCGAACTCCTCTATTTCAGCAGCACCATACCCGGGAGCCAGATAGCCTGTTTGTTCAGGGTTAACGGTAAGCACACTACCCTCATAACCGGTCTTCTTCAGCCGGCAGCGGAAGCTCTCAGGTAAGGCAAATGATAATTTATTGGTTACCTGAGTTGTCAAGTCTCGCTGCTCCTCCAGCCGTAACGTCGGCGCCTTATCATAGGTAATAGAAGCCAGCAGCCTTCGGAATTCGTGTATCTTGTTCCACTGCATTTTATCATTCTTTCTGGGAAAGCAGTAATCACTTGGAATCTCTACGTCCAGGCTAAAGGTGCCCGTCAGCTTACCGGCCAGGCTATCCTCTAGCTCCGCCAAGACCACCCTAATGATATCCCCCATCTCCTCCGGGCCTTCTTCGGTGAGCCTTTTTACCACCAGGGCAATCTCATCACCCTCCTTAGGGTCATAGCAGACCCAGTCCCAGCCAGGCTGGCCCTCCAACTGCGGGTAGATGACAGCGGCCCTGCCCTTAACCTGCACGCCGTACTTACTGTTGTGATGGTCAAGGATATCCTGCACCTGATTCCTGCCCCGGTCATCCATTTTTGCCCTCCCCCGATTTTAGCGGAACTCACCAATAACTATAACATAAACCGCCGAGATTTTAGCCCTCTGAATAAGGTTTATTGAACTTGAGAAATGCCCGGTGAGCTAACCTTTTAGAACTCTTTACGTTATAAATAGTAGACCGTAACTAATAGGAATAAGGGGTGTTATGATGGGGGTGATAGTGATGGATTACAGTGAAAATATGAGTGATGACTTAGAATCTGTCGCACAAGCGCTAAGGTGTGTCTTTGGTGTAGATAGGTGTGGTAATACCCCCCTTATCACTACTGCACATCCTGAAGACTCAGCCGTTGCCCCGCTCAAGATTGAGCCGAAACCATCCAGTCTATTTGGTTATGTCGACCTGGATTAAGAGGGTGTTATTCTGCGCAGAACAACACTGCCACCACGCAGACGATAACAGGTTATTAGGACTTGAGCTCACCGTTAATACCGATGACGGCTTCCCTAAGTGGGATATCCTTACCACTTAATTGTATCGCCTGCTTTGCCATTTGCACCAGTCCGGCGCAGCAAGGTACCTCCACGCGTACTACAGTGAGACTGTTCACCTCCGACTGGCTCAGAATATCGGTCAGCTTCCTTAAGTGAGCGGGAAAGTCATCCAGTTTGGGACAGGCCACCAATAGAGCATGGTCCTTGACGAAGTCGTGGTGAAAGCCAGCGTAGGCAAAGGGGGCACAGTCCGCCGCCAGTATCACGTCCGCTCCATTCAGGAAGGGCGCCAACGGCGGGACAAGACTGAGCTGGACCGGCCAGTGACGGAGCATTGACTGCTCGGGGGGTTCATCCCCCCGGAAGACCCCGGTTACCTCCTGCCGGGCAAACTGTCTGACCGCAGCCGAGGGACAACCACAGGGAAGCTCCCCAGTGGCACCATTCTCCTGCTCCGGGTGGTACTTGATCGATTCCTCATCGAACTCTTCCGCTTCTCTCTCCTCGATGGTAATAGCCCCCTGCGGGCAGTCCCCGAGACAGGCACCCAGCCCATCGCAATAGGTCTCACTGACCAGCTTCGCCTTACCATTAATTATCTGCAGGGCACCCTCGACACAGGCTGGGACGCAGAGGCCGCAGCCGTCACACTTCTCCTCATTAATTTTGATAATTTTTCTCAATGTCTTTACTGCCATTTTAGACTATCCTTATGTTCACCCGCCCATAAATGAGCATCATTCGCCGCCCCTAAGCTGCCGCCACCTTTCCTCTCCCAGACACTGGCGGGCTGAGACACACCAGTCAATACAGGAAGGCGTCTTCTCCCGGTAGACTTTTTCGCCACACTTCAAACACTTCACCATAACCTCATCGGAGAAGATTTCCACCTCGCCACCACAGCTGGGGCAGCGGTGCAGCTCCGCCCGTAGATTCCTGCCATCCTGACCCGGACACCGCTGATACATTCCCATCACCCCCTTATCCTGAAATAGAATTTCAACCTTCTTTACCAACGATAACACCAGGTGAGGCTGCTTACTATGATTTAGGTCATATTGGTTAGAAAAAGCTAACCGGCTAACGTTTCGGGGGATAATAAGCCTGTTTCCCGGTTGACAAATTCGGCGCTATTTGATAGTTTATCCTAGTAGTCACTTTAACAATCTATTAAGTAACCACCTCTGCCGGTGCTCTGCAACAGGAGCTGAAAAGGGAAACCCGTGCTAAATCGGGTGCGGTCCCGCCGCTGTAATTAGGGACGAAACTTGAGAGAGCGCCACTGTTTCGCTCAAGCGAAATGGGAAGGCCCAAGGAGTAGGATGAACTAAGAGCCAGAAGACCTGCCAGCAGAGTATACCCTCGAGGAAAAGGGCTTTTCGGGAAATGGCAAATCTCTAAGCTAGGATGGCTTAGAGATTTTTTTATTGGGAAAACAATTCATAAAGGCAGTGGCTGTGACTACAGGAGAGAAAGTCCATGAAGGCAGCGATTTTGACCGCTCCAGGTAACCTGGTGGTAAAGGAGGTAGGCACTCCTCCCTGCCCCGAGGGCGGCCTGCTCGTGAAAACCCAAGCCTGCTCAATCTGCACCACCGATGCCAAGATGTACCACCAGGGCCAGCGCAACCTAGTCTACCCACGCATCCTGGGGCACGAGTTTAGCGGGGTGATAGCTAAGAGTCACACCAGTAGCAACTCCTTTGAGCCCGGCGACCGGGTACAGGTTGCACCCGGCATAGGCTGCGGCAGGTGCCCAGCCTGCCGACGAGGTACGGATAACCGCTGCCCGCATATCGGCATCTTCGGCTTTAACTATGACGGAGGGTTTGCCGAGTTCGTCGCTATACCAGAAAGGAGCGTGCTCGGCGGAGGGGTAAACCGGATACCCGAGGACACTAGCTTCGAGGAAGCCGCCCTGGTCGAGCCCCTGGCCAGCTGCCTCAACGGACAGCAGCAGGCCGGCATTACCGGGGGCGATACCGTGCTCATCCTCGGCGCCGGCCCGATTGGGCTGCTCCACGCCAGGCTCGCCCGTCTAAAGGGAGCCGCCCGGATACTTATTGCCGAGCGGATGGTGAACCGCCTGGAGACGGCGGATATGGCCGGGGCGGAACGCATCATCGACCTGAACAGGGAGAGCACTGCGGAGGTAGTTAAAGAGGAGAGCGACGGGCGAGGCGTTGACGTTATCCTGCTTGCCTGCCGGGAGGCAGGCCTTAAGCACCTACTCGAGCTCCTTGCCCCCGGAGGACGGATGTGCCTCTTCTCGGGGTTACGTGCCGAAAGCGCCCAGGGCCAGCTTGATGCCAACCTGATCCACTACCGGGAGCTTAGCATCACCGGCGCCTACGGCTGCACGGCCGCTCAGAACCGGGCCGCGCTCGAGCTGATCGCTTCGGGACAGATAGACGTCTCCCGGCTTATCACCCGGCGCCTGTCGCTGGACGAGATAGGCAAAGGCCTGGGATACACCGGGCGCCGGGAAGGACTGAAAGCCACCATTGAATTTTGAAGAAGGAGGCCAACATGTTTAGCGAAGAGAGGATAAAGGATTTCGGCGCTAAGATCGCCGGGCTCATCAGGGGAAGAGACCTAAGCCGCCGGGAGGCGAGGGAAATGTTCCGCCAGGTACTACTTAACGAGCAGCCGGACCTGCAGCAAGGGGCCTTCCTGGCAGCGCTGACCGCCAAGGGGGAGACCGCCGAGGAAGTCGCCGGGGCGTGGGAGGCCATCTATGAGATTGATACGGTAAAGGCCTCACCAAGGGTAGCCCGTCCCCTGGTGGAAAACTGCGGCACCGGCATGGACTCTTTTAAGACCTTTAACATCAGCACCGCCGCCGCTATAGTCGCCGCCGCCGGGGGCATCTGCATGGCCAGGCACGGTGCCAGGGCCCTCACCTCTACCTGCGGCGCCGTTGACATCCTGGAGACGGTAGGGGTTGACGTCGAGTGCGACATCGAGACCGTCCAGGACAGTATTGAGCAGACCGGAATCGGCATCTTTAACGGCATGAGCCCCCTGGTCCATCCGCAGGCGCTCTCCCGAATCCTCTCCCAGATACGTTTCGGCACCATCCTCAATATCGCCGGCTCTCTAGCCAACCCATCCATGCCCCGCTACGGGGTGAGGGGAGTACACTCCAGAGACCTCATCGAGCCGGTAACCCGGGTTATGCGGGAAATCGGCTACCGGAAAGCGATTGTGTTCCACGGCTCAAGCGGCAACGGGACGAAGGGTATGGATGAGATATCCTCCCTGGGCGAGACGGACGTCGCCGAGCTGGGAGAGGACGGCGATATCGTCACCTACACCATCACCCCTGAGGATATCGGACTTCAGCGCCCAAGCGCAGATGCCATCTCTCCTGCTACGGACCGCGGGGAGGAAGCGATACGTTTCTTAAGGATACTGAGCGGCCGTGACCAGGGACCGAGGTATGACATAGTCTGCCTGAACGCCGCTCCTATCTTCTACCTGATGGGAAAGGCCGGGGGCCTGAGAGAGGGGTTCCGGCAGGCACAGGATATCATCAATTCAGGCCAGCCGATTACCAAACTCAGGGATTGGGTGAGGACACAAAACAGCAGCCCAGAGGCCGGACTGAGCAAGCTGGAGGGCCTGCTAGAAGAAAGTGCTGTTAGCTAAGGGCTGGCTCATGATGACTAACAGGTCACCGGCAGCTTAGATTAATAAGGAGAACGCGATGAAGGTCATGCAAGTAGAGATAATGAAAATCCTCCCCGGCAAGATGACAAAAGCGATGGGGCTTCTGGAAAAGCAGCTTGCTATCCAGAGTCAACTGGGAGCACCTCCCGGCAGGACTTACCGCGGCGTCAGTGCACAACGCAAGCATACACGGACTCTCGTTATTGAGCGTGATTGGGATAATTTCACCGCGATGGAAGCCTTTGTCGGGAGAATGCTTACCGCCCCAGACTTCCAGAAGCTCACAACTGATTGGACAACCGTTCTCGAAAGTCAGAAGGCCGAATTCTACACACCGGTAACGATAGGGGTATGACACAATCTGCCTGAACGCCGCTCCTATCTTCTACCTGATGGGGAAGGCCGGACTGAACAAGCTGGAGGGCCTGCTCAAAGAAATCGATATCAACCAGGCTTGTCCGCGAGCTCCACTTCCAGGATAGAGAGGAACCAGCGTCCTTCTCTGAGTACCCTTCGGCTGCGCAGTATCTCAAGCCGCCTCTCAAAGAGGGGACCGTCGACAACCAGGGTATGGTACTCCCCGGCCTCACCGCAGGGGGTAACATCTTTAGTCTTACTGAGAGACTCCAGGTGGTCAAGGAAGTCCCGGTCTACCTTGCGCCCGAGCCACTCCTTACTAAACAGCTCAGCCTTGGCGGCGACCACGATGGCAATAAAGCCCAGGCTGATGAATTCCCTAAGCAGCTTCCTCTGCTCCTCCCCCCAGAGGGGCAGGTGAAAGGTAAACGCCACATCACCGCAGACCCGCTCAATCCACTGGCGGTGCTCATTAAAATCGATATCGCCGAAGACGCCACCGCTAACCCCCTCATCCTTCAAGGAAAGCAGCATCTTCTTAAACTCTTCTTCGTAGTTATCCCGCCTCGCCCGCTGCTGGATAAGCGGGATGCCGATTGCCTGAGCCTGCGCTTCGAGCACCCGGGGGGCCAGGCCGTGGCTGTAGGAACGCTTACCGTCCTCAGCAACCATATTAGCCAGGTAGCGGACCTTGAGCCCCTGCGCTACCGCCCGGTAGCAGGCCAGGCAGCAGTCCTTGCCGCCGCTCCAAGAGGTAAAGACCTCTTCCATATCAACCTCCGTTAACCGGTAGAATTTTTATACAACCTGTGTGCCTCCATTTAACAACGGAGAGCTACACCGCCCAAGCACCCGGCACTCCTTCATCCTTGAGCGTTTCGACGGCTTCGAGAAGCATCCGGCACTGCGGCATCTTAAGCGCGGCGATGCGGACGTACTGCGGCAGGCCGAAGGAAGCGCAATCACGGATGATGATGCCGTACCGCAGCAGGCGGGAACGGAACCGGCTACCGTCACCCACCTCGACCAGGAAGAAGTTGGTACTGGAGGGCAGGACGGTAAAACCAAGCCGGCGGAACCCCTCCACCAGGAACCGCTTTGCCTCTCGTATCTTTACTCCGCAATGTTTAAGATAAGAACTATCTCGCAGTGCAACAACCCCGGCCCGCTGCGCCACGGCATTGACGTTCCAGGGAGGACAGGCCCGGCGCAGGTTATTGATAACCTCCTCGCCCGCCAGCGCATATCCCAGCCGCAGCCCGGCCAGGGCGTAGTCCTTGGTCATGGAACGGACAATCACGACATTATCACGGGATACCAGGTCCGTGGAGGGCCAGCTCTCTTCGGTAAAGGCGATATAGGCCTCATCCAGGACGACCAAGCACCGCGGGGAGGCGTCAAGGATCCGCTCAATCTCCTGCCGCTGAAGGTACTGGCCAGCCGGGTTACCCGGATTACAGATAAAGACCCCCCTCGGGCTATGCTCCCGAACCAGGGCCACCGTTTCCCCGGTGTTAAAGGCGAAGGACTCTTCCTCCCTCCCCCACTGCTCCAGGACGGCAGCGCCGGCAATCCGGCAGGCGACCTCGTACTCACCGAAGGCCGGCTTGAGAACCAGCACGGTATCGCCACGGCCGAAGTAGGTAAGAGCAATCAGACGGATAATCTCCATAGCGCCGCTGCCGACCAGGATGCTGTCCGGGCCGACACCCAGCTCCCCGGCAAGGGCCACTCTCAGATCGGTAGACTCAGAATCAGGGTAGCGGTCAACGGCAACGGAATCAAAAACGTCCCTCACCGCGGGCGGGCAGGAAAACGGGTTGGCGTTGACGCTGAAATCAATCACCTCATCGGGGCTAAGCCCAAGGGCGTCAAGT
>Ga0307992_1000922_pt1 | contig 17791 bp, 22 predicted proteins | sample EllFjometagen133_FD_203162 | JGI IMG/M metagenome (GOLD analysis project Ga0307992, IMG submission 203162) | Marine microbial communities from Ellis Fjord, Antarctic Ocean - #133 | ecosystem: Environmental > Aquatic > Marine > Unclassified | place: Southern Ocean | collected 2014-10-08
CTTGGAATAGGCGTTGCAGTTAAATAGATGACATCTTTTGCATGCGCCTTAGAAATAAGTTCTTCTCTTGTAGTTACGCCGAACTTATGCTGCTCATCAATAACTACTAATCCAAGATTAGCAAAGATAACATCATCTTCAATCAGTGCATGAGTCCCAATGATTAGATCATATTCATGATTCTTTATAGATTCTTTCATCTGTTCTTTACGTTTTGTCTTACCGCTTAATAATGCGATTCTACAGGACTTAAGATTTGTATTGAAATACTTATAATGCTGGTTAGCTAGTAATTCTGTAGGTGCCATAAATGAAACTTGTTCACCTGCAGTAATTGCTGCATATATCGCTAGAAGCGTAACAACTGTTTTACCAGAACCCACATCACCCTGAATGAGTCTATAGCTAGCAAATGGCTTTTTGAAGTCTCTAAAGATATCATTAACAGCTTCTTTTTGATCTTTAGTTAAAGTATAAGGAAGCTCACTAATTAAATCTTTAACTTTAGTAAGATCGTAGGGTTTTGGCAGTCTTTCATGATGAGATGTTTGTTTAGAAATAAGCTTTAATTGAAGATAGAAAGCCTCTTCATATTTAAACCTTCTTTCTGCTTTATGGATATCATCTACCGTTTGGGGTAGATGTAATTTTTGATAAGCTAATGCACGAGGCATTAAGTGATGAAGATCCATAAATTGTTTAGGGATTGTTTCAAAGATAGATACTTTGTTGTTATCAAAGATTGTTTGAACAATCGTTGAGAGACTTCTATCATAAATACCTTCTATTCCATAAATGGGTTTGATAGGCACTGTTTTATCTAGCATCGTCACTGATGCAGCAACAATCTGTTGTTTATATAAGTGATAGACACCTTTAATAACAATGGCATCTCCTACTTTAAGTTGTTTCATTAAATAGCCTCTACCGAAAACAATAACTTCGATGTCATGATTAAATATGTTCACATTAAACAATATGCGCTCTCTTTTAGAAAAACGCTGAATCTGTAATTCTGTTGTTATTACCGCTTGAACAGTTATTATATCTCGGTCATTAGCTTTATCTAGAGACACAATAGTAAAATCTTGATAAGATTTTGGATATTTTAAAATAAGGTCATAAGTTGACCATATCTTATTGTTTCTTAAAATATTGAGCATGCTTGGACCTACGCCTTTTATTTCTTGAAGTTTGATTTCCAAATTTACCACCTATTTCTATTATACTTGAAATTAATAATTCATTCTAATATATGTTATTTTAGAGGTAAAAAAATCCAAATAAATCCTAGAAAACAATTAAGTACGTTGCTAATTGTTTGCCTTATAAAGCCATTTATGGTATACTATTTATGAAATGGAGTTGGTATAATGAATAAAAAATTAGTAGATGCAATAAACACTCAAATAAACTATGAAATCGAATCAGCACATGTTTATTTAGCAATGCAATCATATATTAGTACGCTCGGACTCGATGGATTTGAAAATTGGTTTGGTATTCAATTTGAAGAAGAATTAGCACACGCCCGAAAATTTATTAAATATATGAATGATCGTGGAGCACGCGTAGAAATTCGCGGATTTGAAGACCCACGCAATGACTTTTCTTCTCTTTTAGAGGCATTAGAAGTATCTTTAGCTCATGAAAAAGGCGTTACTAGTAGAATTAATGACATCCTGAGCATCGCTCATGAACTAAAAGACTATGCAAGTATTAGTTTCCTACAATGGTATGTAGACGAACAAGTTGAAGAGGAAGATAACTTCAATAATCTAATCGACAAAGTTAAATTAGTCAAAGACGCTGGACTCTACATGCTAGACAAAGAACTTCTAACTCGTGTATTCGTCCCAATCGTTTATTAATTAGACGTTATAATGATGCGTATATAAAATAATAATAAAAACGGCACTATTTGATAGTGTCGTTTTTTGATTATGTCTCATCATATTAAGTTGTGAAGAAGATTTTTCCAAAAATATTACCAATGAAAATTTTTTCTTAAATAAAGGTGTTATATAGAAGCATCCTAACAAACTCGATAAACATTAAATAAATTTATTTTAAGTGGAAATGAGTGATATAATAAAGAAAAAGGAGGCATTCAAATGGATAAACCGAAAGTAGCAGCAAATACTCCGATTAAAGTTGCTTTAGAAAAAGGCAAAACATATTATTGGTGTGCTTGTGGTAAAAGTGAAAACCAACCGTTTTGTGATGGATCTCATAAAGGGACTACAATTACACCATTAGCATTTACTGTAGAGGAACCAAAAGAAAAAATGTTATGTAGATGTAAACAAACTGCTAACCCACCATATTGTGATGGTGCACACAAAAGTATTAAATAAAAAATAAAAAAACACTTGTGATTTTTTACAAGTGTTTTTTAATGTAATTTGTTTGGTGAAACTATGCTTCTACCTCGCAGAAGAAACGTATGGGTTTAAATACCATTTATAACATGTTTTGCAACTATGTGTGATACGGCTCTGCATTCTTTATACTAAATACTTAGAAAACTAGCGCGTCATGGAGTTTCAGTCGTTTCATGCACATAATATGATAAATTTGAAATCAACTATGGAGGCACTGAAAAAGTGAGCTAACTAAAAATATTTCGGATGAGAGATATTATATTTTTTATAGTTTATTTGCCCATAACAAGACATTTATATATTCTTCTTCATTCGGATGAGAATTCCTTATCACTCCAAAACCTTTACCGAAGCATTTCATATAGTTGTCCTCAAGTTTTATGCCTTTCTCTCTCAATAAATTCTTTACTTCATTAAAAGCTACCTTGTCAGAGTTCCCTCTGCCAAACCATGTAAAAAAGATATAGACTTTTGTATTCGAATTGATAGTGTTTGTTTTAATACTATTTATCCAGTTTAAAATATTTTTGTGAACATGCCCAACATATATACCTGAAGCCAATATAATGACATCATAGTACGGCAAATCATACTCTGTTGTTTTTGTTACAACTTTAAGCTTAACATCCGAATTATTTGATACATAACTGCATACCTTATATGTATTCCCAAATTCTTTTGGACATACAATCATTTTTTTCATTTAATTTTCCTTTCTAAATATCCAACTGGTTTAATGACCACATAATTATGATTATTTCAATCGTTTCATGCTAATTAATTGGTACAATCGTTCCATAAACTGTGATTGCTGCGTCTGGATATTCTGTTAAATTAAAAGGTTGGGTAAATTCATCGTCAAAATACCAACCTAGAAATTGTCCGTCAATATTTGCTGGATGTAAATCAATAACAGCTGTTCCAGATACTCTAATCATTTCAAATAGAATATTATTTTCTTTTTAGATTACCTTATCGATTTGACTTAATTATAGCACCAGGAACTCACATTACCAAAATATTTCCTAAAAAGATTGATAACAACTATAAAGGATTAAAAATTGCATTGTACATTTTCTATTTACTAACTATTGTTACTTTGTGGAGAAGCCTGGATCATGTGTTTTCAGCTGATGGTGGAGCACCTGGAGAGATTGGTAATATTATATTAATAATAGTTGTTCCAATATTATTAGCACTCTCATTGATACCAAAAAACAAAAGACCAGATTAACGGTCTTTTGTTTTTTGGTAAAACTCATTATATCATTTTTAATTACAAATAATTCGCATTTTTTATCATTATACTCATAAGTATCAAGTATAAACAAAGAAGAAACAATAGAAGTTCCAGCTGATAATTTAACATATCTTTCAGACAAAGGAACAAAGTTAACTCTCTTTCCGTGACCATCACCAAATCAAGTAATTAAATGTTTTTCATAACACACTCCTAATTGATTGCTATTTTACTCTATATTAGTATCTCACCATTCTTTAAGCACTATTTTTTTCCCGAATAAAAAATGAAGCTATAAGAACTAAAATTAATCCAGTACTCGAAAGTGGAATTGCTATCATATCATCTTGTATAAGAAAAATCGATATTACAGCAGGTATCAAAGCAATTATTAACACTATTAATACACGATACTTTTTAATCATTATAACACTCTCCTTCCTTTGTTCCTCTAATAAACAATTGATTTATATCTACTTCTAAAATACTAGCTATAAGGAATGCGAGTGATAAACTTGGAGTATACTTGCCTTTTTCCATGGAATTTATGGTTTGTCTTGAACATCCAGCTCTATTTGCAAGATTCTCTTGAGTAAAATCTTTGGCTGCTCTATATTGCTTAATTCTATTTTTCATTTTAATTTAATTTCCTATAGTAGAATATTTTGAGTATGCCGGTGATGAAAAATCCAAAAGCATATGTGGACAAAGCAACAAAGTACATCCATGAAACGTCAATTACTCCTACTGATTTAAATGAAAAAGTGATAGATATGCATAGTACAAAAACATAAATAATTGTTATGAATAATCCGGAGTAAAGTGATTTCTTTTCAACTAAATCATCTCTTTCGTCTAAAGTGTCCTTATTTCTTTTTGTTAATACAATTAGTAATGCAAAACTAATTGCAGCAGCAACCATAAACACTACAAAAATCATTTTATTGAATGTTGATTCTAAAAAGTCAACAGGCCCAACTAAACCAAAGTACATTATTAAAAATATGAATAATACCCCAAAAATACTTGATGTCCCTAATGCTCTTTTATAACCTATACTCATTTTACTCACCTCACCACAAATATACAGTTATTTTTACATTTTGTCAAGTTATTTTTACATTTTGTCAAAATGTTTTGACATTAATTACATTTTTTTCTTTAATTATGCATAAAACATATCATCTTAAAATAATTTTTATGTATAAAAACCAAGAACTTTGACGTAATCGGTTAATACTACAAATGCTCCTTGCATTCGGGGGGGAAAAATAGTGGAGAATAGTAGATTCAAACCAGTGGCCATATATATATGTATAATAATCATAGCAATCAATTTTACTCAAATACATATAAAAATAGACTTATTATAAATTATATAACATGTTTTACAAATGCTTGTTGTACAGCTCAGTGTTTTTTATAATAAATACGCAAAAAAATAGCGAGTCGTGGATTTTCAGTCATTTTATGTATATAAATCATTCCCTAAAAAATTATGCTGATCTACTTATATGATCAAAGTATTGTGTTCTAGAAATATACACATCAACATTTCCTTCATTATGGTCAATAATTCTAAATCCCGAATCTATATGAGCTTTTATTGCAGTATGTTTACTATATTCAAAGTTATTGTGTACTCCATTTGCATTATATTCTTCGAATGCAACCTTAAGTAATAATCTTAGGGCATCAGTGGAATAGCCTTTACCACGATATTTTTCTTCAATAACAATACCCATCTCATACCATTCACATTCTTGATTATAGTGAATATTGACCTCACCCATAAATTGACTATCTTCTGTTCTTTTGATATATGCATAAAAACAATTAGGTTTATTATTAACCCAAAGATGATACCATGATTCCCATTGACTCTTTGGAAAATCAATGCATCCAGTATCCTTATGATAATTCTCATGGTTAATCTCGTATCCTTTATTATAATCCATTGTACCCGGCTGTAATAAAAAGATTTGTCGATATTCCATTTCATCTAACTTTGGTACATATAACTTGATATCTTTTCTCATAACTGCCCCCTTTTTTTGAGTGATTGTCAAAATATTTTTATATATTTTAGTTAAAATTCTAGTGATTCTTAATTCAAATAATATGATGATATCAAAGAATCCAATAACACCTGAAACGAAAATCACTTCAAAAGAATCGAGTGTTTTTTTCATTAGATTCATCTTGCTAATATAATTATTTCATTATCTCAATTAGTTTTAATAATACTAAACATGACCAAAAAACCTACAATAATTATAATACCCCCAATAACTTTATAAATGTTGTGGACATTATCCTTCCATAATCTTCTAGATCTTGCTGTTAAGATTTTGTAAACAATAAAGTCGCTTTTCATAAAAGCGCATATCGCAAAAAATAATCCAATAACTATGATTAGTGATCCCCATACATAATTCATATAATCGCTTCCTTTGTTATCATTTTATCACAAAAAAAGAAGCCTGCATAGGCTTCATATGTATATATGTTATTACTTAGTTAAATATTATAAACGAATTGTTATTGATAAGCTTTATTTAATAGATATAAATCCGCTAAAACGATAGCTACTGCATTTTCTAAAACAATACCCGCTCTTCTTGCTATGCAGACATCATGTCTTCCGCCTATCTCAAGAGTTTCAACTTTATTTGTTTCAAAATTAAATGTTTCTTGTTTCATTTGGATACTTGATGTTGGCTTAATAAAGACGCGAACAACTAAATCATTACCATTGGATATTCCACCAGAGACTCCTCCGCTATGATTTGTTTTAGTTTTTCCTGATGCATCAATCATCTGATCATTGAATTGACTACCTGGCATCTTAGATCCACGAAACCCAGTTCCAATTTCTACGCCTTTGACAGCTGGCACAGAAAACATCATTTTTCCGATTTCAGAATCGAGTTTCTGAAAGAAAGGTTCTCCTAATCCAATAATCATATTTTTTACAGTAACTTCAACAAGTCCACCAACGGAATCACCATTTTTAGCAACTTCTTCAAGATATTCATCTATTTTTGAAATGTCAGTTAAAGATCCAACTTGAAGTAGTTTATTGCTAAACTCAAATGGAACAATCATTTTTGCTATGGCTCCAGCTGAAACGAGTGGAGCAGTCAGTCTGCCTGAGAATCTACCGCCTCCTCTAAAGTCTTGAAATCCGTGATACTTTTTATTGGCTACAAAATCAGCATGACCAGGTCTTGGTTGATTTTTTAGTTTGTCGTAATCGCCTGATTTAATATTTTGATTCTCAATGGTTAAATGGATAGGCGACCCTGTAGAAAGTCCATTAAAAACGCCTGCTGTAATCTTAAAAAGATCAGCTTCTTTTCTAGGAGTTGTTCCTATAGCGCCTGGTTTTCTTAAGTTCAAATCATTCGTTATTTTATTTTCGTCTATCTTGATGCCTGAAGGCATGCCATCAATCACGATGCCTATGGCTTCTTGATGTGATTCACCATATAAAGTTACCTTAAATAATGTGCCATAACTATTCATCAAATATCACTTCTTTCAGCTCTTTTATTAACTTCTTAGTTAGTTCAATCTTCATGTCAAACCAAATCTCTTCACTTTTCAAGGCTTGGATAATTAGCATTGTGACACCGCTTATTCCTTTTTGACTATCTTTCATGATTTGTGTGACTAAAGGATTATAAACAAGATCTAAGACTATTTTCCCTTGGACTTCTTCCTTAGTAAGTACAGATGAACTCACATCTGGATAAGTCCCCACAGGTGTAGCCTGAATATAGATATCAACAGCACTAGGCTTAATATCCTTATACTCTATCAGATGGCCAAAAAATGGATGCTTATTTCTTTCGCTTCTACTGACTACAGTCACTTTTGCACCTAAATCATTTAATGCAACATAAACTGCTTTAGCTGCTCCACCTGTTCCAAGTATATAAACCCGTTTATCTTTAACATCGATATGATGCATGTTTAAACATCCAACAAATCCGTCATAATCAGTGTTATCTCCGACGACTTTGTCTTCTCTAAAATATATTGTATTAACTGCACCTATTTTTTTTGCTTTAGATGTCAATAAATCGATATATGGAATCACAGATTCTTTATAGGGGATTGTTACATTAAATCCCTGAAATAAACCTTCTCTTAAATCGTTAATTAGATTTGGAATCTCATCAGCTTCGATATCTAATAAATCATATCGCATATCCATCCCTAATTTCTTTCCCATAAATAGGTGAAAATTAGGAGATTTACTATAACCGATGTTATGCCCTATCAGACCATAACGTTCACTCATTTTTGATAAACCTTTGATAAACTTATTAGGTCTTTATAAAAAGATTCATAATAAGGCCATAGACTATCATCATTAAGTTCTTTCTTTTTCTTGAATATAATTTCAAATTCTCGTTTAGCATCTAATATTGGTAAATCATTTGCTTTCTTATATGCGCTAATTTGTAATGATATGCCCATTCTTTTTTTAAAAAGAACCATCATTTCCTTATCGATTTTATCGATTTGTTCTCTTAACTCTTCAAGATTCATAAATGTCACCTCCTAGGTTTTGATAAACTTTAAAGAATTTTGGATAAGATTTTTTAACGACGTCTGCATTCAATATCGTTACAGGACCATCTGCTCTAATCGCAGCAATTGCGATTGCCATCGCAATTCTATGATCCCCATAAGAATCAAATGATTGATTTCCTTTAAGTGTTCGTCTGCCTTTAATTTTCATTGTATCTTTAATAATTTCAACTTCAACACCAAATTTTAATAGTGTTTGATACATTGCTTCTAATCTATCTGATTCCTTAAATCTTAATCTCGATGCGTTTATAAATGTTGTCTCATTTGTACTTAATGAAGCAAGCACCATAAGTATAGGTCCTAAATCAGGAATTTGACTTAAATCAATCGTCATACCGTGTGTTTCACTCGGTTTGACTTTATAAACTCTTTTTAGATTACTATATTCGATTTTTCCAACCATGGATTTGATAATATCGACTATCTTATGATCTCCTTGATAACTGATCGGATTTAAGTGTCTCAATTCAATTGGTTTTCCTATGAGACCAGCGACCATCCAAAATGCAGCTTGTGAATAATCAGCCTCAACTGTTGCAGTTTGATGATGATACTTTTGTCCGCCTTTGATATAAAAATATTGATCAACTTTCATGATATGAATATTAAATAACCTAAGAACATTTAAAGTCAAATTAACATATCCAATAGATTCAAGTTCTGTTGTAATTTCAATTACTGAATCCTCTTTAAGTAAAGGAAGAGCAAACAACAATCCTGATAAGAATTGTGAACTTACATCCCCTCTCATTTGATATAATCCAGCCTTAAGCGGACCTTTAACTGTCAAAGGTAAATTCTTATCTTCTGGCTTACTAAAATGAATTTTCTTTTTCTTAAAGATATCAAAGTATACATCTAATGAACGGTTCGGTAAACGTCCGCTTCCTTTAAATGTCACACTTTCTTTTTGAAGACATAAAATCGGAATCATAAATCTCAAGGTTGATCCTGATTCCCTGCAGTCTATTTCGTTTCTATTTAAAACTCTAGGATATCCAAAGATTTTTTTACCATCAAATTTGACGCCTAAGGCTTCAAGCGCTTCTTTTGTCGCGTCAATATCATCCGAATCCAAAACATTCTTAATCATGCTTGTGCCCTCAGCTAAGCCAGATGCTATTAAATATCTATGTGATAATGATTTAGATGAGACGACAGCAACCCTTCCAGTTAAAGGCTTTGGATTAATAGTAATATTCATTAAAAATCACAATCCTTTAAGTTGATGATCTTCGCTTCTCCAACTTTTGAGACAACAATAAAATGAAGACCCGTTGCAAGATTCTTCTTATCATTTTTAATTTCATCTTTGTAATCTTCTATTTTTAACAAAGGTTCTTTAACAAGACCTCTTGATAAAAGTAACGCTTTAACTTCATTATATAATTCTTGTTTGGTATCATGATGCTTCATGCCTACTTCAAGTGCTATCAGCATGCCGTAGCTAATAGCTTCACCATGCTTATACGTTTCATATGCATGTTTCATTTCTATTGCATGACCAAAGGTATGTCCAAAGTTTAAATACATGCGTTCTTTATGATCATAAGGATCAAGTAAAACAAACCCTCTTTTAACCTGGATTGCCATTGTGATTTCTTCTTCGGTAACAATATCTTTTTCGATTAAGTGGTGATAAAGTCTTCTATCACCGATTAATCCAGCCTTAATCATTTCGGCTAATCCATTCGCATATTCTCTTTTAGTTAATGTCTTTAAGAAAGCTGCATCAATTAAGACAAACAAAGGATTATAAAAGGACCCCACTAAATTCTTTCCTTCTTCTAGATCGATACCCACTTTGCCGCCAATACTACTGTCAACTTGAGCTAAAAGCGTTGTGGGTATTTGGATAAAAGGTACACCTCTATAAAGTGTTGATGCTGCGAAGCCTGCTAAATCACCAACAACGCCACCACCTAATGCAATCATCAAGTGATTTCTTTTAATACCTTTTTCTACGAGTTCTTTGATTACTTTGTGGTATGTTTTTAAAGATTTAGATTTTTCTCCTGGTTTGACAACAATAAAAAATATATTAAAATCAACTAAAATATCCTTAACTTTTTGTTGGTATAGATCATATACTGTTTCATCAGTAACAATATAGATATCATCATACGCATAAACGTCTTTGATATATTTTGGTAGATTCAATAGACCGTTTTCTTCTATATAGATGTCGTATCGAGGCATTTTAATGAATATCAAAAGATTTCCTCTTTTCCTTTGCTTCTCTTAGATAGACCATTAAAGTTTCTTTATCTTCACATAAGATAAGTTCTTTAATGTATTTTAATTCTTCCATGAAATCATTGATTTTACCAACCAATGCTTCCTTATTTTCTAAAAATAATTCACTCCACATCATTTCATTAATCTTAGCTATTCTCGTAAGATCTCTAAATGAATCACCGGTTGCTTCTTTAGTTTCTTTTAAGTGATCACTTTGCATGAGTGCAACCGCTAAAACATGCGTAAGTTGACTCGTGAATGCGACAAGTTCATCATGAGATTTAGCTGGTACCACTGTTATTTTACCAAAATTTAGGTTATTTGCGATAAGTCTTAAAGTTTCTTGGTCTTTTTTGTGACTTCTTGAACCGGGTACAATTAAAAAATTAGCCTTTCTAAACATATCATAATCCTTAGAATCATAACCTGAAGATTCCTTACCAGCCATGGGGTGATGAGAGGTATAACTAACGCCTTTTGGCAATAGCTTTTCAAGTTCTTCCATCATCCAAAGCTTTGTTCCGCTGACGTCTGTGACCATTTGGCCTGAAACAAATAATTTTTGATTGTTTTTGACAAATTCAATGTTATATTTTGGATATAAAGCTAAAATAACCAAATTGCAAGAAGAAAGTTTACTCAAACTATTATCTTTTTCAATGAAACCTTCTTTAATGCCTTCATTAATTGGTCTTTCACTTCTGTTATATGCATAAATTTGATGGCCTTTTCTATAGAGTCCTTCGGCATAGGATGCTCCAATGATTCCAAGACCTACAATAAAAATTTTCATTTAATCTTTTTACCTAAAACATCTGATACTTTTTTGAGTTCTTCCATTAAATGCGTAAACTTATCAAGCTTAAGTGATTGTGCTCCATCACTCAAAGCATGTTCAGGATCATGATGAACCTCAACAATTAATCCCGATGCTCCAACAGCAAGACTCGCAAGTGATAGCTTTTCAATCATGTTCCATCTACCCGCTGCATGAGATGGATCAATAATCACTGGTAGATGAGATAATTCTTGAACTGCTAAAACTGAACTAATATCTAATGTGTTTCTTGTATATTTTTCATATGTACGGATGCCGCGTTCGCACAATATAACATTTTCATTGCCTCCAGCCATAATATATTCAGCTGCCATCAACCATTCTTCAATCGTTGCTGATAATCCTCTTTTTAATAAGATAGGTGTTTTACATTTGCCTAAAGCTTTAAGCAAATGAAAATTTTGCATATTTCTAGCGCCAACTTGAATTAAGTCAACATATTCCTCAAATATGGGAATTAAATCAGGGCTTGGAATTTCAGTGACAATCGCTAATCCGGTTTCATCACCAATTTTCTTCAACAATTTCAAGCCTTCGACTTCTAAGCCTTGAAAAGCATACGGTGACGTTCTTGGTTTATATGCGCCTCCTCTTAAAAGATGAGCTCCTGATTTTTTAACACTTTTAGCGATGATTCTAAGCTGTTCTTCAGATTCAACAGAACAAGGCCCAGCCATGATAACGAATTGATCTCCACCAACCTCTATACCGTCTTTAAGTCTAACAATCGTATCCTTCTTTTTAAAGCTTCTGCTCGCTTTTTTAAATGGTGTAGAAACTCTTGTAACTTCTTTGACACCATCAAATGCGTATAAATCACTTGGGTCAATACTTAATGTATCGCCAATAATACCAAAAACTCTAATATCATCCGTGGACGCATCCTTAATCTCTAGTTTCTTTTCCTCTAAATATTTAACAATCTTTTCATACTCCTTTTTAGTGGAGTTCTTTTTCATTTGTATAATCATTTTCGTATACGCTCCTATATTTAAATAAAAAATCCCTGAGAGGAACCCCAAGGATGATAATAATCATTTTTTGGCTGTTCCTTTATTCGCTCAAAAAGGAATGCCTAGCAATCCTTTTTACTTATAATATGCGTAATAATAGACAGCTTTTTTTATTTTTAACATAGAAATCACCTTTCTTTGTTTGTTTTATGGTATCACATTCCATATAAAAAGACAATATAGAGCATAAAAAATACTTTTTTTATCTTTTTTTATTTTAGGTATTGTGTTTTGCACAGTAAGGTGGTATCATAGAAGTGTGCAAGACACAGTAAGGGAGGTATTCCATGAATACTCAATTTAAAAAAGGAATTCTTGAAATGTGCATTCTCGCAATTATCAACAAACGTGATATGTATGGTTTTGAAGTGATTGAAAAGCTCGCAAGTGATATTGATGTGAATGAAAACACTGTTTATCCTATTTTAAGAAGACTCACAGGACAAGGATTATTCGAAACCTATATTGAACAAACCAAGATAGGCGCTCCAAGAAAGTATTATAAGATTACCGAGTTAGGCAGTGCAACATTATATGAATATGAAACTGAATGGACTACATTTTTAAAGGGTGTCTTTAAATTACTGGGCGGAAATGAAAATGAAAGCTGATTACATTAAAAGTTTAAAGAAAGAATTATCAGTCTTTGGTACCATCAAAATATTTAAGAAAGGAAAATGGGTGATTATAAATGAGAATATACAATAATAATACATATCTTAGATTCAAAACAATTAATTCAACAAATCAAGTACAAAATAGACAAGCAGGATGTTCAAGTTCACTGCAACCAGAAAGCTTTGCAATTAGTTATATAGAAAATCATTGTTGCATTGGATAAAAAAATTAAAATAATAAAAAGGAAAAAGGTAATTACAAATGAAAGCTGATTATATTAGAAGATTAAAGGCTCAATTACAAGAATTTGATGCAAGTTATGCAGATGTAGATGACATTATTAATGATTATGGCCAACTTTATGATGATGCGATTGCTACTGGCAAAAGCGATGAGGAGGTTTACACTTTTTTAGGTAAACCAGAAAAAGTTGCATACGATCTGATTGATACACTTAAAATTAAGCATCATAAAGATAATAGAAATAAAATAGTTGCTTTAATGCCATTTATTTCCGTTATTATCTATATGATTTTAGGGTTTGGCTATGGTTGGTGGAGTACAGGATGGTTAGTTTTCCTTTTAATTCCTGTTTCTGGAATAGTATTCAATACAAGTTTTAAAAATGGATTTATTGCCTTAACTCCATTTATTACTGTTATTGTATATTTGGTTTTAGGATTTGTTTATGATTTATGGAACCCAGGGTGGCTAGTTTTCTTCTTGATTCCAATGTCGTCCATTATCTTAAACACTAGATTTAAAGACATGTTTATAGCACTATCACCATTTGTTGCTGTCATTGTATTTATGCTAATAGGAACCTATTATGAGATGTGGAATCCAGGTTGGCTTGTATTCTTGATTATTCCAATGATTGGTCTACTTCATAGTAATAACATCTGGAAAATCATTGTTTCCGAATCTGCAATTATCATTGCTATAGCATTCTACCTTTATATGGGTTACGTGCAAGGTTCATGGACAATCGGTGCTTTTGGATTTATATTACCTATAGCAGTCAGTCTATTATTTGGGGATATTACTATATCAGGCGTTTGGAGCTTACCAAGAGGTCCGCATCGCAAGAAAACCGTATTTCTGCTAGCAACAATTTTCTTCTCAATTGCTTTATTCTTAGCATTAGGATTAGCACTTGAAGGTTGGGCATATGCATGGCAAGTATTCTTACTTATCCCTGTTGTTTCAATATTAGCATTCGATAAATTTAGATTTACTTCTATTTCACCATTTGTTGCAGTTGTTTTATTCTTCTCAATTGGATATTTCTTCCATGCTTTCAATTTATCTTGGTTAGCATTCCTAATCATTCCAATGGCTGGTATTTTAGAAAACGCTTAAATATAAAATTATAAATAAGATTAGGGACTCAAAATGAGTCCCTTTTTTGTTTATTTTTCCCTATTATATAAAATGCTACTTTTAAATCATTTCAGTTCAAGCGCCAGAATCAACTCATAAAAAGCATCTTCTATTTCGTCATTTTTTAATCCAGAGTACCCTAAAACAAGAGTGGGTTTATGGTTTTTTGTAGCTCTGCTATGGTCATACGTATTCAATCCAGATACATATATTTGCTGATTAAATGCTTTTAAAACCAATGCTTCCTCATCTTGATTTGAATCAATTTCCATAAGAAAATGTAAACCAGTATCATACCCTTTAAGTTTAATTAAAGGATACTTTTCAGTAAGCTTTAAGATAAGTTCTAGTTTCCCTCTATAATGATTTCTCATTCTATTGATATGTCTTTCAAAGAATCCACCTTGCATAAATTTATACATGACAAATTGCTCAAAATTAGGTACCGTGCATCCATGATATGACATCATTTTATGATATCTAGGTAATAACTTTAAGGGTATAACCATATAGTTCATACGAAATGACGGTGCGAGTGTTTTCGTAAAAGTATTCATATAAATGACGTGATCATTTTCATAGAATCCTTGCAGAGCGGGAATTGGTTTACCTTGATATCTAAATTCACTATCATAATCATCTTCAATGATATATCGCCCAGCTAGGCGGTTTGACCAATTGAGTAGTTCAACCCTTCTTTGGATGGGCATCACAATGCCCATTGGAAATTGATGTGAAGGTGTGATGTGAACAATCTGTGCATTCGATTGATCTAGTTCATCGATGGTGATACCAGATTCATCGAGTCCAATGAGTGAAAGTTTGACATTATTACCTTGATATAAATGATAATTTTTTGTATAACAAGGATTCTCAATAGCATAATGTTTATCTCTACCTAAAAGTTCTATTAATAAGCCAATCAGTGATGAACTTCCTGACCCAATTACTATTTGCGATTCATCTACTTTCATGCCTCTATATAGTTCTAAATACTTTGCTATTTCTTTTCTGAGCATTAGAACGCCTTGAGGATGAGTGACGTTTAGCATCTCATGTCTGTTTTCAGATAAGACTTCTCTTGAAAGCTTTGCCCAAGTCGTATTTGGAAATAACGATGTATCAACAACATTTGTTTTAAAGGCATATTTAAAAACCTGTTCTATAGGTTGATCTTCTATAACGAAAGTTGTTTTTCTTGAAGATAACGGTTTAACGAGTTCTACCTTTTGATCGATATAATATCCTTTTTTCTCAATAGCATAAACATATCCTTCAGCAATCAACTGTTGATATGCAGCTTCTACTGTCAAAGGACTTATCTTAAGATTCTCCGCTAATTTTCTTTTTGAAGGCAATTTCTCACCCTCTTTATACTTATCTTCAATAATCATTTTTTTGATGTGTTTATATAAGGAAACATAAAGTGTTTCTTTCTTTTTATCTTTATTAAATGTCTCAAACATTAGATCACCCATCTGGTATGCTTATATTTTATCAATCTGACTATTACAACATACCAGTTATCATTATATAATAGTTATGAAGATATATCAAATGGAGGTAATACAATGCAAAATGAAAGATATCAATTAAACAAAGAACTTGCTCAAATGCTAAAGGGTGGCGTCATCATGGATGTCTCAAACCCAGAGCAAGCAAAAATCGCTGAAAAGGCGGGAGCAGTTGCTGTCATGGCACTTGAAAGAATTCCTGCAGATATCAGAGCTGCTGGTGGTGTTTCACGAATGAGTGATCCAAAAATGATTAAACAAATTCAAGATGCTGTTTCAATTCCAGTCATGGCAAAGGTAAGACTAGGTCACTTTGTTGAAGCCCAAATTTTAGAAGCAATCGAAATAGATTATATCGATGAGAGTGAAGTATTATCACCTGCTGATGATGTTCATCATATCGATAAAACTAAATTTAATGTGCCTTTTGTTTGTGGTGCCAAAAACTTAGGCGAAGCTTTAAGACGGATTAGTGAAGGTGCTTGTATGATTCGTACAAAAGGTGAACCTGGTACCGGTGATGTCATTCAAGCGGTTAGACATATGAGAGCTATTCAAAAAGAAATGCGCACAATTCAAGCAATGGACCCAGATGAAGTCTTTATCTTACAAAAAGATATGGGTGTTTCATTAGACCTACTTTTCTATGTTCATAAAAACGGGAAACTTCCAGTCGTTAACTTTGCAGCTGGTGGCATAGCAACACCTGCTGATGCAGCATTAATGATGCAATTAGGTGCTGAAGGTGTCTTTGTTGGTTCTGGAATATTTAAATCTGGTAATCCTCAAAAAAGAGCTGATGCAATCGTTAAAGCAGTTACTAATTTCAATGATCCAAAATTACTTGCTGAAATCTCTGAAGACTTAGGAGAAGCAATGGTTGGTATTAACGAACAAGAAATCGAACTCTTAATGGCTGAACGAGGTAAGTAATGATAAACATTGGCATCCTTGCTGTTCAAGGGGCTTTCATCGAGCATACAAAGATTTTATCTAAACTTGGTGTGAACTCTTTTGAAATAAGACAAAAAAAAGATTTACGCAATAAAATAGATGGGCTTATTCTTCCAGGAGGAGAGAGCACAGCTATGGGCTTACTCTTACGTGATTTAGATATGTTTGAAGATATTAAAAAAATGATTTTAGATGGTTTGCCAGTATTAGGAACTTGTGCTGGTATGATTCTTCTCGCAAATCATTTAACAGGGACAAATCAAACGCATTTTAAAACTATGGATATTGAAGTACTTCGTAATGCATATGGTAGACAATTAGGGAGTTTTATAACAACCGCTTCATTTAACAATACACAAATACCAATGACATTCATCAGAGCACCTTATGTATCTCATATTGGTCCTGATGTTAAAGTATTATCCGTTGTCAAGGAAAAAATTGTTGCTGTGCAGCAGGGTAATCAACTTGTTACTGCATTTCATCCAGAACTCACTGATAGTACATATGTTCACGAGTATTTTCTAAACATTATTAAAACTAGATAAACAAAAAGCCTGGTTTCCAAACGAAACCAAGCTTTTTTATTCGCAATATTGCTATTTTAATTTCTTTTCTAACAATTTCTTGATATCTACTAGAAGATCTTCAACTTTAGGTTTCTTAGCATTAATAGCGTCTTGTTCTTTCTTCTTTTCATCAGCAATCAGCTTAGCAGCTGCTGCTTCTTCAAGTTCTTTCGCTTTAGCAACCTCGCTAGCTTTATTAAACATCTTGACAATTAAGAATACGACAAATGCAATAATTATGAAATCAATAATGTTTTGAATGAAAACACCATACATAATTGCATTTTCAGCAATGCCATCAGCTTCGTCTGCTGCTGTAATGACATACTTATAATTCTCAAAACCATTACCACCAGTAATCAAACTAATGACTGGCATTAAAACATCTTTAACCAAACTAGCAATGATTTTCCCGAATGCGGCACCAATAATCAC
>Ga0307992_1000923_pt1 | contig 17782 bp, 14 predicted proteins | sample EllFjometagen133_FD_203162 | JGI IMG/M metagenome (GOLD analysis project Ga0307992, IMG submission 203162) | Marine microbial communities from Ellis Fjord, Antarctic Ocean - #133 | ecosystem: Environmental > Aquatic > Marine > Unclassified | place: Southern Ocean | collected 2014-10-08
ATATAAGTAATTCTTTAGTGTCTAAAACTCGATTTAATTTGACTGAATCTTCTTGTTCAAAATCTGTTAAAGGTAGATCTTTTGACTCGTTGATATGACCATTAAGATCAGGTATTGGATTTCCATGTTGACAATATTTTGGCTTGTCTAAGAAAAGATAAAGTCTTTCTAAAAGTTCATCGCTTGTAGCGTGCTCAAGAAGTTCAGCATCATTATGTACATTCTCCCAAGAAACTCCTAATTTTTGAGTTAAAAAAACTTCCCAAATTCGGTGAGCCCTAATCATACGAATAGCAATCTGTTCACCTTTTTTGGTCAAAGACAAACCTTTATATGGATAAAAAGAGACTAAGTGCTTACTTTCTAGTCTTTTTATCATTTCATTAACACTTTGATCAGTATATCCAAAACTATCCGATAATTCATTTGATTTGATTAATGGCAGTTTTCTTTCAACAGTTAATTCATAAATTGTTTTTATATAATCTTCTTCTGCTCTATTCATGATTTTTTCCACCTTCTAGCTTAATGCAACATCTAAAACCATCATAACTATAAATCCTACCATGACGCCAAATGTTGCGTAATGGGCTCCTTTTGGAGTTACTTTTTGTTGAGCCTCTGGTATTAATTCTTCAACAACGACATAAATCATTGCTCCTGCTGCAAATGCTAATGCATAAGGAAGAATAGGCTTAACATATAATACTAGGATTGCTCCAAGGACACCTGCCATTGGTTCAACTAAACCAGATGCTTGTCCTAACATGAATGCTTTCGTTCTGCTCATTCCCTCTTGTCTTAAAGGAATTGCTACGGCTGCACCTTCTGGAAGATTTTGAATGCCAATACCAATCGCTAACCCAATTGCCGAAAGCGTAGCTGCTGTAGCATCACCGGTTACATAGTGTATTGCACCAAATGCAACACCAACTGCTAAACCTTCTGGAATATTATGAAGCGTTATTGCAAAAACCAATAAGATTGTTCTTTTCAATCTAGTTGGTAAACCTTCTTTATCATGATTAAACCCAAAATGCATATGAGGTACTGTTTTATCTGCTAAATATAAAAATACGCCCCCGAGTCCAAAGCCTATAGCAACAACAAGCCAAGTAATAGATCCCATTTCTTCAGCCATCACAATGGCTGGTGCTAACAATGACCAAAAACTAGCTGCAATCATTACCCCTGATGCAAATCCCAACATTAAATTAAAAGTATTTCTTTCAATCGTCTTGAAAAAGAACACCAATGCGGCACCAATTGCTGTTAATCCCCATGTAAATAACGTCCCTATTAATGCCTGCACCCATACATCTAAGCCCATAAACCAATTCAGCATTTTACTCACCATATCTTTCTTTTTTTAAGGTATGCCTTAATTTCATATTAAGTATAGCACGATATTTTTACAGTGTCAATAACTTATGATTAAAAGAGCAAAAAAAAAGAGGCCTAAGCCTCTCCTCCAACCATAATTGATTTTATATGAACATTTGGACTTCCTACACCTGATAAACCAAATTTAAGATCTGATCCAATCCCTTTAACTTGATTCAACACATCATAGAAATTTCCGGAGATGTCAATCTAATCGTCTACCCTGTGATTTTTAAGATATTTTGGTTTCTATATTTTCTTCGTTTTCTTTCTCATCATATTGTAGTTTATATAGATTGAAATATAATCCTTTAAGCTTCAGTAATTCTTGATGACTACCTGCTTCTTTGATTTCACCTTTTTGCATAACAAGTATCTTATCGCTATGCTGAATGGTTGATAATCTATGCGCAACAATGAGCATCGTTGAAATATTCATCATCTTTTCTAATGATTCTTGAATTAGTTCTTCTGTTTCACTATCTATATTTGCTGTCGCTTCATCTAAAATCATTAAACTTGGTTTATAGACTAAAGCTCTTGCAAAAGAAATAAGTTGACGCTGTCCACTAGAAAAGTTATTTCCTCTTTCTAATACCATGTGATCATATTTATCTGGCAAACGATCTATAAATGTGTTGGCTCCTACGTAATTTGAAGAATCAGAAACTTGTTCTAAGGTTATTTCATCATCTCTAAGTGTTATATTTTCAGCAATTGAACCACTAAATAAGAATACATCTTGCAGCATTTGTCCTATATGCTTTCTGAGTGAAGATCTCTTAATCTTTCTTATATCGATTCCATCGATTAGAATTTGACCCTTTTGAATTTCATAATTTCTGACAATCAAACTTAAGATGGTTGTTTTCCCTGAACCAGTAGCACCTACAAAAGCAACTGTATCTCCTGGATTCACTTTAAAGTTAATACCTTTTAAAACCCATTCATCCTTAAGATAATAAAACCAAACATCCTTAAACTCTATAGAGCCTGTAAATTCATTAAGCTCAATAGCGTCATCTGCGTCAACAATTTCTGGTTTCGTATCTAAAACATCAAATACTTTTTCAGATGCTGCAAATGCACTTTGCATGATATTAAATTGTTCTGCTAACTCTTGTATTGGTTGAAAGAAATCTCTAACATAATAAAAGTAAGAGAATAACAATCCTGCAGTAAGTGCAGTAGCCATTACTTCTTGATAACCAATATATAAGACAATCACTGTACCAACCATTGATAATGCATAGATGGTCGGTCTAAAGATTCCAAAAACAAAAATTTCTTGGAGGTAACTATTTCTTAATTTTTGACTGCGATGTTTGAATTCTCTTCTCTTTTTGTCTTGTTGATTAAAGATTTGAGTAACCTTCATACCTGACAGGTTTTCTGATAAAAATGCATTTACTTCAGACAGACTTGCTCTTACTCTTCTATAAGATGCTCTTGAGAACTTTCTAAATAGAAAAGCAGCAAATATAACAATTGGTATAACGATCATGACATACATAGTAATTCTAAAGTTTAAAATAAATAATACAGTAAGAATTGCTATTAAATACAATATATTTCGAATTAAGTTAACTGCAACCGATGTGTACATCTCTGATATTGTATTTGTATCATTGGTAACACGCGTGACGAGTTTACCTACTGGAACTTGATTTATTTGTCCGATTGCTAAATTTTCTATGTGGTTAAAAACATCGTTTCTTAGCGTAACAACAGTCTTTTGTCCCACTCTTTGAAGCATATACATTTGATAGAAATTTATAAAATTCCCTAACAACATTGCAACTAGAAATACAGCACCCATAAGAACAATATATAAGACTTGTTGATCCCTTTGCATCGTATCACTACCAACGATATCAATTGTATATCCAATGACTAATGCTGGTAATAACTGAATCGCAATACCTACAAACATCAAAACGAATATTAATAGGAAATCTTTCTTAAAGGGCAATGCATATTTATATAAGCGACTGATGACTTCTTTGTCACTACGTTCTCTCGTGTTATCTTTAAAGTCCTTCATGATTTGCGCCTCCTTGAACTAGATTTTCTAATGTTTGGCGTTTCACCATATCTTGATATAAGGCTGATGTTTTCATCAGTGTTGAATGACTGCCTATTGCTGAAATCTTACCTTGGTCTAATAAAATAATCTTATCCATTTTTTTAACTGTTGAGATTCTGTGTGCAATAAAAATTGTTGTCTTGCCTTTTCTTACACGATGAAGATTCGTAATGATTGCATCTTCAGTTTTTGTATCAACAGCAGAAACAGAGTCATCTAAGATTAAAATTTCAGGATTTTTAGCTAATGCGCGCGCAATACTAATTCTTTGTTTTTGTCCGCCTGAAACAGTAACACCGCGTTCACCTAATATCGTATCGAATCCTTCTTTAAACTCCATAATATTTTCATAAACATCTGCTAGCCTAGCAGATTCTTTAATTGCTTCTTCATCTGGATTTTCATAAGCAAACCCAATATTACTCGTTATCGTATCTGAAAATAAGAAATTATCTTGAGGAACATATCCAATAGTTTCTCTTACAGACTTAAGTGAAAGTTTCATAATGTCGTAATTGCCTATAAAGACTTGGTTATCCTCTAGGTTATAAATGCGCAACAACAGATCAACGAGACTACTCTTTCCGCTACCAGTGCGTCCTAAAACACCGACCATTTCACCAGCTTTAATTTCAAATGAAACATCATCTAAAACTGGCTCGTTTCCATCGGGATATTGAAAGGTTAAATTTTTAACAGTTATACTGCCTTTTAATCCTTCTATATCAAGTGCACCTGGAAGATCTTTAATCTCAATGTCTTCGTTTAAAAACTTATCAATACGGGTTGCACTTGCTTTTGCTTGTGATTGAATTTGAATAAATCTTGATAGTGCCATAACCGGCCAAATCAATGTGAAAAAGTAACTGATATATTCAGTAAGTTGTCCAGTCGTTAGACCAGTACCATCCGTGCGAAGCACAAGAAAGCTACCATACATAATGATTAATAGAATGATTAAGTTTAGTGCCATTGATAATGCAATATTTACACCAATAATATATTTAACGAAATGCATATTTTTTTGGTATAACTCATCATTCTTTCTATCAAAGAATATTGCTTCTTTTTTTTCTCTTACAAATGCCTTAATAACTGAAATCCCCGAGAAGTTTTCTTGGGTAAAATCACTGAGATGTTCAAACGCTTCTTGTCTTTTCTTGAATATTGAAGAAATGGTCTTTCTGATATATACAAGCATGATTCCCAAAATAAGCATTGGAATCGCTGCGAATAACGTTAATCTTCCATTTAAGTTTGCCATTCTATATAGTGCAAAACTACCTAACATCAAACCATCGACTAAGGTAAGGATGCCTGGACCATAAACTTGTCTTATTGCTTCAAGATCATTAATAAAATAAGCCATAAGCCCCCCAACTTTTTCCTGACCATAATAAGTCTGGGATAGTTTGGAAGCATGTTCAAACATAGTATTTCTAAGTTGATGTTCAATTCTTCGTGAAGCTCCAAAAATTGTATATCTCCACAAAAATCTGCCTACAGTAATAATCCCTGCAAGTACTGCTATACGTAATATCGATTTTTCTATAAGTTGCGTATCTGGTGTGCTTGAATCCAATGCATCAATAATACCTCCTACAAGCTTAGGTATATCAAGCTGAATCCAGTCAACATAGACTAATACCGCAATACCTGCTAAAAAAAATAACCCATATTTTATATAGTATTTACGAAAGTGTTTGCCGAATAACATGATCTTCTCCTTTTTACGTATACTCCTATTATAATACATGATGCACTAATAACAATAAAGCGTTTATAATAAACGCCTTATTTTATGAAATATTTAGTTTTTATGCTGTTATTCGACAACAATTCTCACATTATCGCCATCTGCAGATTCAATATTCACAATCTCACCCATGGCACCGGCACTAATCATTTCTAGTAACGCATCAATATCAATATCGTTATCCTGTAAATTAATATTGAATTTCCCAGTTTTTAAGAGTTTAGCAAATTCGATTGGAATTTGTACTCTAACAACATCACCATCTGCTGAATCAATTAATATTTTAAGCATTCTAAATGGCGCTTTTTTGTTATTAACAACCACTTGATCACCATATTTTTCATCTGTTGGACGATCCATAGATCCTAGTAATTTTTCTGCTTCATCTGATGTGATGACACCCTTCGAAAGTAAATCTAATATTTTCATTCTTTCTTCTTTTAATTGGTCTCTTGACATTTTTATTCTCCTTTTCTATTCCCTTTTATTTTTAAAATTTCCCCATTTTTGGTAAGACTGATTCGATTGATTCATCCTGCAATTGCATTTCCACATTTTCTAACATATTTCTTACAACGTATACTGGTTGAATATTATTTGTGTAGCCCATTTGAGGAGCTCCTATTGTATTAGATATTTTTTGGAATAAATAATGTGGTGTAGAACGATTGTCAGCATAATTGTTTCTCATTTTATTCACCTATTTTCCTTTCTTGAAGAATCCGATAGCATCGGCAACCGATAATTCTCCTTTTTCAATCTTTTCTAATATACTTGATTTATTCACTTTTGGTTCTTCTGATCCCTTAACAATTTTTTCATCTTCAAATGATTCTAAGGAATATCCAAGCTTTACAATAACTTCATCAAGCATCTTTTTAACTGTTGGATAACTAATGTTCAATTCTTTTTCAATCATTTTGATATTTCCTCTATTTTTTATGAATATTTCAATAAAATATAGGCTCTCAGTTTCGAGATAATTGAACTTCGATAAGGTGAAATCACCTTCTATTGTTGTTTCACAATGATCACAATGCAACTTGACTACATTAAGATTGTGGTTACATACTGGACAAATTGCTAATACTGGGTTTACTTTGCTTCGTTCTTTCATTTGATTTCTCCTTTAATTTGATATTTCTTTTTATTCATATTTTTTGTTTTCCATAGACAACGCCTTTAAATCGTTTTAATGTATATTCTTGTATGATCTTTTGCTTTTATATCTATTTTGATACCACGCATTGAAATTAGGTTAAGCATTTCATTAAACGTTAATGGAATCTGATCACTTATTTGTTCGGTTCCTTTTTTAATTCTTCTTGGTATGAACAATTTAACAAGTGCGATCGGCATTGGAAGGCATAAGAGAACAGATAATAATCGGTTAACACCCTTCTCTTCAGGTACCACGATGCGAACCTTTATAAATCCGGCTCTTCTCGGTTTTCTTTCTTTTTGTGATTTGTATAAAAGATTATAAGCTTTTTCTGAATCCAATTCATTTTGATTCAATTGATTTAGAACTTCATATTTTGTCATTTTATTGTCACCTTTATTAATATTTTTAATTTACACTTTAATTATATTCATTTATTAGTGCTTTGTCAAGCTTTTTAGTGAAAAAAGTTAAAATAATTAATTTCTACCTTAATTTTATTAATAATTTAACTATTTTTTTGCAATTTTTTGATTTTTATCTATTTTTTTGTTAATTTTTGAGTTATAATGTGTTCTAGAAGGAGGTTGATGATATATTATGGAACGTTTAATTGAAAGATTTATTAGATATACGAAGATTGATACTCAATCAGATCACGATTCAGACACTTTCCCATCAACTGAAAAGCAAAAAGATTTAAGCAAGATTTTACTTAAAGAATTAAAAGCAATTGGTTTGCCTGCATTTTTAGATGATTATGGGTATGTATATGCAAAAATTGATAAGAATAAGGAAGGCGCGCACGCGATAGGGTTCGTTGCGCACGTGGATACTTCTCCTGATGCACCTGGAAAAGATGTCAATCCAAGAATCATTAAAAACTATACAGGTTCGTTAATTCAGCTAAATTCTGAGTTAAGTATGGACCCTACTAAATTTCCTAGTTTATCTCGAGTTATCGGTGATGACATTATCGTAACCGATGGCAACACATTACTTGGTGCTGATGATAAGTGCGGTGTCGCTGAAATTATGGAGTTGGCTGAATATTTCACTGCGCACCCTGAAGAAAAACATGGAGATATTTTTATATGCTTTACACCTGATGAAGAAATTGGTAATGGTGCAAACCATTTTGATTACGATTATTTCAAAGCAGATTTCGCTTATACTGCTGATGGTAGTGAAGTAGGGGGAATAGAATACGAGAATTTTAATGCTGCTGGTGCAGACTTAACATTTATCGGAAAGAGCATTCATCCTGGTTCAGCAAAAAACAAATTAATCAATGCACTCCATATTGCTATGGAATTCAATGAAATGCTTCCTAAATTTGAAAATCCTGCATACACAGAAAAATATGAAGGATTTAATCATCTAACAAATATGAAAGGCGAAGTTGAACAAGCAACTTCTCACTATATCATTAGAAATCACGATATGGGATTATTTAATGAGCAAAAACATGAATTTGAAGTGATTAAGAATTACCTCAATAACAAATATGGATATGCCGCTGTAGAAATGACAATCAAAGACAGCTACTTCAATATGTATGAAGTGATTAAGGATCAAATGCATATTATTGAATTAGCGCAAAAAGCGATAGTTAATGTTGGGCTCACACCTCAAGCAGAACCTATTCGCGGTGGTACAGATGGCGCTAGATTGACCTATGAAGGCTTATTATGTCCTAACTTAGGAACTGGTGGTTATCAATTTCACGGACGCCTAGAATTCGCATCAATCAATCAAATGAGAAAAGCTGTAGAAGTCTTAATTGAAATTGTAAGATTAGGTTCAACTAAATAAAAATAAACTAAAAAAAGAATTCGATTGTAAACAATGGAATTCTTTTTATTTTATATTTTTGCATAATTAGGAATTTTTTTCATAACTCGCTTTGATTTTCTATCAATCGTGAATAATCCCCAATGCTTTTCTGGTTCTAGCGGATCTTCTGAGCCTTTCCAATCTTCATCAAAAGCTTCAAAAACAAACGTCATAATGCCTATCTCACGGCTCCATTTGATTAAACGATCATAATAGAGTTCCTGAAATTGTTCATTCGCATGGTGTGATGGGAATCCTTGACCATTTGAATTTGTTGTCCACCCAGCTTCTGTGATTGCTACATGCTTGTGTTGATATACATCTTTAACACTGTAATAATTTTGTCTTGTATACTCTAAAGCTTCGTGAATATTTTTATATTCCCAGATTGGATAAGTGTGAAGAGAAATAAAATCAACCTCTTCAACTAATTGTTTTAATTTGTGTTGCCATGGAATATAGTTTTCACAATAAGTAACGGGTTGCTTTATTTCTTTTTTTAAAGTTCTTACATATTCGATAATTGATTCAACTGATACAAGATGATCAGTCCACTCTGCAGTTGCTTCATTACCCGCAGACACAGAAAAGACGATATCAGGGTATTGATTTGCAAAATGAATCAATGTTTTCATATCTTGTTGATTCATTTCTTTATTTTTTTTCAATTGCTCTTGTGAGTATTTTCCACCCCAAGGACAACGATCGTTATTTATTTCACCATTCAAGCAAACACCAATCATTACTTTTAGATCTATTTTTTCTTTTGATATCACTTCTAGTACTGTTTTTGCATGTCTACTAGCATCATATAATCTTATATAATCCCAATTGTGATTTAATAATAGTAAGTCCTCTTTAATCTGATTGTAAGTAGGGTAAATATTTTTTGCAGGGCTTTGCCCTTTTCTATACCCTGAATAACAAATTGCATTACCTAATTTAATTCCAAAATCATCTTTAAAATTCATTATATTGTTCTCTTTTCCAAGTATTTTGTAAATTTCTCTGCGAAGAAAACAAATTAATATTTAAATTTGTACTTTCCGTCTTTGTCCCAAAGTCCCCAGTAAGCTCCGTACTCGCCCTCTTTACCTATTTTCCAAACTTCATCAAATGAAGAAAAATAGAATAAATCAATATTTTCAGCTTGTGTCCATTGATTAATTTGAATAAAGTAATCCATTGCATTTTTAACAGATGGAACTGCATCTCCAAAACGACTACCTTTTGATGGCCAACCTGTTTCACTAATAATGACTTTTTTTCCTTTTGCCACAGATGAAGCTAGTTTATACATATGTTTCATATAATCAACAGCCGTTTCAAGTGAACAATATTCCCAAAATGGATAACAGTTAGCCAAAATTACATCACAAGCATCAGCAACTTCTGGATAATTTGAGAATGTGTAGTAAGCATCGACATAACCCACTTGAATACCTGGAAGTGCTGCTTTGGCTCTATTGATATAACCAATCAATGCTTCAACTTCTAAATCTTCTCTCAATAAAACTTCATTACCAACCGCTAAAATATCTACATAACCTTGTCTTGCTATTTCAATTGCATTTGCAAGTTCTTTTTCATTTTGTTCTAAATCTTCACCTAACCAAGCACCCACCAAAGTCTTCATACCCATTTCATGAGCTATTCTTGGTGTGTTTTCGTTTCCATTTGTGCAAGAGAATGTGCGAATCCAACTCGTATATGATTTTATAACTTCCAATCTCTCACGAATTTGTTTTTCTGTGATTTGTGAAATTAGGTCAGGATTTTGATCTTCTAGGTAAGGACTGAAACTTATGCCATGAATTTTTCTATCAAAAATCTCATCCATAATAACAGCAAGTCCTTTTTTTGTTTGATCGTGATTAGTAACTCGCTGCAATTTCGAACGATCTACATTTAAATACTTAATCTTTTTGTTATATGACATATAATCTCCCTATATCCTTTTCCTTATTTTATTAAAAGAAGCCAGTTTTTCTAATCAATTATATAACGGTCTATTTATCATGTCAATAAAAAATGATGTGAAATGTTTATATATCTTAAAATTGATAAATTGAAATCAGCGGAATGATAATAACTCCAAGATACAAAGTGATTTTAAAGAATGTCTCAAAATCGTCAAACTCTCTTTTATAAAGTTTTTTTGTGTAGAGGATACTTCCATAATCGAACAGTAATAATAGTAACGAAGTAAACGACAAAATAATCTTTATGGGTAAATCAACTGTAAAACCCGAATTCGTGTATGAAATGATATTAATAAAAATATAGAAAATAATACCCAGTATCAGGTAACTCTTTTTTAAGATTGCCATTGTGATTTTTGTAGTTTCTCGTAATTGTTAATAGAATAAATGAGTTTGACTGCGATTTCTAATCCTTGTGCAGCAGCCTTTTCCCAATATTCTTTCGCTTTTACTTCATCTTTTTCAACAATCGCCCCTTCAAAATATATCATGCCCAAATTATATTGTGCAATAGGTAAATTAGCGTTTGCTGCTTTTTCATACCAATAAAAGGCCTTACTCATATTTTGTTCAAGACCATCACCTTTTTGATACATCACAGCAAGGTTATATTGTGCATGAGGATGTTCTAATGCTGCAGCTTGTTCTAAAAGCTTAGCAACCAGATTATAATCAGTAAATTCTTGTTTAATCAAAATCATCGCTAAATGATATAAAGCATTTTTATCTTTCTTAAGGGCAGCTTTTTCATACCAAATGACAGCTTGATCAATATCTTGAGCAACACCTTTACCATTTTGATAATATAACCCAACATAATATTCGGCTTCTGTATGGTTTTGCTTTGCAGCAACCATAAACCACTCAAATGCTTTCAGTGGTAGTTTCGGTTCCTTCTCATCATAGTAAAGACCTAAAGTGAATGCTGCTAGGCTATATTGCTGACTAGCGGCTCTTTCTAGATAGAACACAGCTTTAGACCAATCTTCTTTTTCAATAGCATTCACGCCTAGTGCGTACTGTGCATAAGGATGATCCTGTTTTGCAGCACGTTCATAATAATGAGCAGCTGTTTCTTGTTGTTTTTCATCATGCCCGACAGATTCATAAATCATACCTAACATATATTCTGAATCACTATATCCCAACTTAGCTGATTTTAAAAACCACTCAATTGCTTTAAATATATATTTTTGTACACCAAATCCATAATAGTAATATGTTCCTAAAATATGGATACTTATAGCATCCTTTTTTTTAGCTTCCATTAATAATATTTCATAGTGCTTTTTAAAATGTGTAATTGCTTTCTGTTCATCTTTTTCTACGCCCGTTCCAGTGTAGTACATAAGTCCAATTGCATAACCACACTTTGAACTACCTAAATCTAAACCTTTATGATAAAGATCCATAGCTTTGTTAAAATCTAATGATACACCATCACCTAAACTGTAAAAACGACCCAAAAAATAATAAGCATCAGCATGTCCTTGACTCGCTGCTGCATTAAAATGTTCAATAGCCACTGAGATGTTTTTTTTAGGTGTGTTTAATACGTAATTCGATAAACCTGCTTGATAATTTGCATTTGCATTCATATAATCAACTCCATTAATATAATATCATAAAGCAAGATATAAATCATGTAAAAAGAAATAACAAAACAGAGGACTTAGCCCTCTGTTTTAAGTTCAAATAATAAGTCTCTAAGTTCTGCAGCTTTTTCAAAATTAAGATTCTTAGCAGCATCCTTCATTTCCTGTTCAATTGACTTAAGCATCTTATCTTTATCTTTTTTAGTAAGTTTCTTATAGTCTTTATCTTCAGCAACAAGTTCTTCTTTTAGACTGATTTTATCTCTAATATCCTTTTGTACTGTCACCGGTGTTACATTGTTTTTAATATTAAATTCCATTTGTAGTTTTCTTCTACGGTTTGTTTCATTAATCGCATATTCCATTGCTGGAGATATAGATTCTGCATACATGATAACCCGCCCATTTTGGTTTCTAGCGGCTCTACCAATTGTTTGAACTAAACTGCGTTGACTTCTAAGAAAACCTCGTTTATCAGCATCTAAGATAGCAACTAAAGATACCTCAGGTAAATCTAATCCTTCTCTTAATAGATTAATGCCAATTAAGACATCATATTTTCCTAATCTTAAATCTCTAAGAATCGTAATTCGGTCTAGTGCTTTAATCTCACTATGTAAATATGCTACTTTAACACCTAATTGTTTAAAATATGCAGTTAAGTCTTCACTCATGCGAATGGTTAAGGTCGTTACTAAGACACGTTCGTTTAAAGCAACTCTCTTTTTGATTTCAAAATATAGATCATCAATTTGACCCGTACTTGGTCTAATTTCTATTTCTGGATCTAATAAATACGTAGGTCTAATGATTTGTTCAATAATTGGAATTCCCTTTTCTAACTCATATGGACCGGGGGTTGCAGATAAATAAATAACATTTTTCATTTTACTTTCAAATTCGGGAAATTGAAGCGGTCTATTATCTAAAGCACTAGGTAATCTAAACCCATGGTTAATCAAGGTTTGTTTTCTAGAGCGGTCTCCAAAGTACATTGCCCTAACCTGGGGGATGGTAACATGTGACTCATCAACGATGAGTAGAAAATCATCTCCAAAGAAATCCATTAAAGTTGCTGGTGTTTCACCAGCTTCTCTAAGTGCTATGTGTCTTGAATAATTTTCAATACCACTGCAAATGCCGATTTCTTCAAGCATTTCCATATCATATCTCGTTCTTTGTTCAATACGTTGAGCTTCTAATAAAAGATTTTCTCCTTTAAAAAAAGCTAACTGATCTTGAAGTTCGTTTTTTATACGTCTAATTGATTCTTTTAATTTATCTTTATTGGTCATGAAATGTGTAGCAGGAAATATCGTAGCAAACGATAATGATTCTAGTGCCTGTCCTGATAAGACATCAAATCTTTTAATCTCATCAATTTCATCACCAAAAAACGAAACTCTAATGCCTTGTGCTCGTTCATATGCTGGAATCACTTCTATAGAGTCCCCGCGAACCCTAAAGGTCCCACGATGAAAATCAATATCATTTCTTTGATAAGTTAACTCAACAAGTTTATTAATTAAATGATCTCTTCCGTAATGATCACCAAGACGGACAGAAATCATTGAGTTTTTATAATCTTCAGGATTTCCTATACCATATATACAAGAAACAGATGCTACAACAATCACAAAATCATCCTCTAATAATGATGATGTTGCACTATGTCTCATTTCATCGATTTCATCATTGATTGATGAATCTTTTTCTATATAAGTATCTGATGAGACAACATAAGCTTCTGGTTGAAAATAATCATAATACGAAATAAAATACTCAACTCTATTATGAGGAAAAAAGGCTTTAAGTTCGCCATAAAGTTGACCCGCTAGGGTCTTATTTGGAGCGAGAATTAAAGTCTTCTTTTGTATATGTGAAACGATATTTGCGATAGTAAATGTTTTACCTGTTCCTGTTGCACCCAAAAGAACTTGCTCATGAATACCATTATAGATATTATCTTTTAAGGTTTCAATTGCTTTAATCTGGTCGCCCTTAGGCGTGAAAGGTGCTTTTAAATCAAACATTGATACACTTCCTTTTAAGTATCCTTGTCTTCCTCATGTGATTTTGGTATTTTTATGTTTTGAGGCACATAAAGAGGTTCAATCACTGAACTTGCAATATTCATGAGATGATCACCGATACGTTCTAGATTAGCTAAAATATCTGGATAATTTGCTGCAACGATAAATGTAATCTCACCATTCTTTAATCTTTCGATATAACTATATCTAAATCTTTCTTCAAGTTCATCAACGACATCTTCATTTTCAACAACTCTTCTTGCAATAAGTGGATCTTCACTAGCAAAACACTCAAGTGTATCATTAAGCATTAGTTCAAGCACATCATAAAGTTCATTAAGATCGCTTGTTCCAGCTGCTGATAATAATTGTGATTCACTATAGCGTTCACGGAAAAATCCCACAAGATTTGTTAAATGATCACCGATACGTTCAAAATCCTTGATTGTGTCTAAGTCTCTAGATAGTTTTTTAGAATCAACCATATTTAAACCAGCTCGCGATATTTTAATCAAATAGTCATGAAGTTTTTGATCATAAGTATCAAGCATCATTTCATATGTATTTGACTCATCTACTGCCTTAGAGTTTTCCTTGAAGCTATAAAGTCTTACCAGATCAAAATAGTCTTTAACAATTGATCCCATATAAAGTACTGTTTTACGTACAAACTCTAATGCTAGAGAAGGAGATTCGTGAATTAACTTTTCATCAAACATATTTTCCGGTATACGTTTATCAACCTTATCTTTAACTAAAAACTTTGCTGTAGTAATTAGTGGTTTAATAAAGAAGAATAGGATGAATGTCATTGTAATATTTTGTATTGCATGTGCAAATGCAATGGTTAGCATTGAAAATGGTTGTAAGAATCTTGTTTCTACCCATTGGACAATTTTCTCATAGGGTATAAGGATTATAAGGAAGAACAATGCGCCAATCAAATTAAACATGACATGGATAACTGCTGCACGTTTACTTTCTGTATTCCCACCTATTGAAGCGAGGAAAGCTGTAATCGTTGTTCCTATGTTTGCACCTAAAAGAATCGGAACTGCACCATTTAATGTAATGGATTGAATACCTTCAGCATTCAATGCATATAATTTCTGCAAGACCCCAATAGCTGCTGATGATGATTGAACGATTGCTGTAAATGCTGTACCAAATATAGTGCCTAAAAACCAGTTTTGAGAAAACGAATGAAACATGCCTTCTGCTGTTGATGTTGTTGCAAGAGGCTTAAGTCCTGCAGACATTGTTTCTAGACCAACAAAGAGCATCCCAAGTCCTAATAAAACGCCACCATAAAAATTAATTCTGTTCTTTTTGATGAATGTCATTATAACACCTACAAAGATAAAAGCTAAACCGTATTTAGCAATTGGTAAACCAATGATAAATGCAGTAACTGTTGTTCCTATATTAGCTCCCATGATAATACCTACTGATTGAGGAAGCGTCATCAATCCCGCTCTAAGCAACCCAATCATTAAAGCTGTTGTGCCTGATGACGATTGAATTAATACCGTCATTAATATACCTACAAAAATACCTTTAAGTGGTGTATTTGTAGTTTTTTCAATAATTGATTTTAATCGATTCCCAGCTGCTGCTTTTAAAGAATCACTCATTAAAGTAATCCCAAATAAGAAAAGTGCTAAACCTCCGAAAATTGACATTAAGTTATCGCTAAAGGTCGATATTGCTATGATCATACATGTTCTCCTTGAGTGTTAACAATACTATAAGTATTAAAATCTTCTATTTTGCATTTTCATGAAAAAAGCATCACGTGATGCTTACCTAGATGCAAATCAACGGTGACTTGTATTTCAACGTTATTATAACATAATTTTGAATATTCAAAAAAGGGTTTATAAATAAAATTGCTTACATTATAAAAAAAAGGAATGTTAGATACAACATTCCTTAAATGCTATTAATCTATTGCATCATAGAGTTTTGCGATGATATTTCTAAGTTGCTCTAATTCCTCTTTTGATAACGCTTCAAATACTTTTTTATGCATCTTTGAGCCTTCAGCTTTAAATGCTTGTGCAACTTTTAGACCTTTTTCTGTTAACTTAAATTTATTTTTATACTTACTTATATCTTCTTTTTCAACCAGATTCTTTTCTAGTAACTCCTTAAGTGCTCTTGAGGTGTGTGCTTTATCAAGAAAAGATTTTTCAGAAAGTTCGTGTTGTGTCATACCTTCTTTATTAGATCTAAGCATCATCAGATAAGGCATGTGTGCTTTACTAATTTGATATTGATCCATAATCTTTTGATGTTGTTCCATCATTTTCTTCTGGAGTGCTGTAAAAAGCATGGGGAGTAGTAATATGTCATGATTCATATATATACCTACTCTGGTTCAAACTGACTGTTATAAAGATCTGCATAGAAACCATTTTGATCGAGTAATTCTTGGTGTTCTCCAGTTTCGATGACATTTCCATCCTTTAATACAAGGATTACGTCAGCATTCTTAATGGTAGACAATCTATGTGCAATTACGAAAGTTGTTCTACCCTTCATAAGTTCATCCATTGCTTCTTGAATTAATATTTCTGTTCTAACATCAACACTGGATGTTGCTTCATCTAAGATGAGCATTGGTGCATCAGCAACCATGGCTCTAGCAATTGTTAACAACTGCTTTTGGCCTTGTGATATATTTGAGTTTTCATCTAATTCCATATCATATCCAAATGGATGTGATTTGATGAAGTGATGAACATTTGCAGTTTTAGCTGCTTGAATGACTTCTTCCATTGTTGCATCTCTTCTACCATATACTAAATTATCTTTAATCGTTCCTTTAAATAACCAAGTATCCTGTAAAACCATTCCGAATAATTCGTGAACACTTGTTCTTGTCATATTCTTTGTTGAAATGCGATCAACTAGGATATCTCCCGAATTAACTTCATAGAAACGCATTAACAAATTAACGATAGTTGTTTTACCAGCACCGGTAGGTCCAACAATAGCAACTTTTTGACCAGCTTCAATCTTCACATTTAAATTGTGAATAATTTCTTTATCTGGTGAATAACCAAACTTGACATGCTTGAATTCAACATTGCCTTTTACCTTATCAATGTGAGTTGTTCCTGCTTCTACTAACATTTCTTCTTCATTTAAGAATTCGAAAACTCTTTCAGATGCAGCAAGTGCTGATTGTGCTTGAGTCATTGATTGAGCAATCTGTCCAAGTGGTTGACTAAATGTTCTTACATACTGTAGCATAGCTGCAATATCACCAATAAGGATTGTTCCTGCAACTGCAAGAATACCACCAAATACAGAAATAGCAACATAACTCAAATTCCCTACAAAATTCATAATTGGAAACATAAGTCCTGAAATAAATTGGCTCTTCCAAGTTGATGTATATAAAGATTCATTTGATTTTTCAAATGTTTCAACTGATTTTTCTTCTGCATTAAATGCTTTAATAATTTGTTGTCCAGAATAGGATTCTTCAATGTGACCATTGAGTTCACCTAATGTTTTACGTTGAGCTTTAAAGTGCTTTTGAGAAATTTTAATAATTCTACTCATAATAAATGCACTTAATGGCAATGAAAGTACTGCTACAATCGTTAATTGCCAGCTAATCGTTAACATCATGATGAATACACCAATAATCAGTGTGATTGATGAGAACAATGTTGATACTGAACTATTTAATGCTTGTCCGATTGTATCAATATCATTTGTCATTCTTGATAAAGTGTCACCATGACTTGTTTTATCAAAATACTGTAACGGAAGTCTATCCATCTTATCAAATAAATTGGAACGCATTTTCTTAGTAATCTTTTGAGTTAATCTTGTAATGATAACAGCTTGACTGATGTTAAATAAATAACTAAGTATGTATAATCCAATTAAGATATAAACAATATTCCAAATTACATCGAAATTAATGTTTGTA
>Ga0307992_1000924_pt1 | contig 17746 bp, 25 predicted proteins | sample EllFjometagen133_FD_203162 | JGI IMG/M metagenome (GOLD analysis project Ga0307992, IMG submission 203162) | Marine microbial communities from Ellis Fjord, Antarctic Ocean - #133 | ecosystem: Environmental > Aquatic > Marine > Unclassified | place: Southern Ocean | collected 2014-10-08
AGTCGATCCAACTCCACGGCTTCGTCAACCCGATCCTGCTCGACGAGCGCAGCGGGAAGATGGTCGCCGGCCACGGGCGCCTCGATGCCCTCGAGAAGATGCGGGACGCTGGGGCAGATGTCCCAGACCGCATCGTAGCGCAGGACGACGGCGACTGGCTGGTGCCTGTGCTCCGCGGCGTCGAGTTCAAGTCTGAGGCCGAGGCAGAACGCTATCTCCTCGCCGACAACCAACTCACCATCGCAGGCGGTGGCTGGGACGACCTCAAGCTCGGCGAGATCCTCGCCGACCTCTCGAAGATGGACCTGGACATCGACGGGCTCGGCTGGGATGACGCCGCCCTGGACGAGCTCATGGAGCCGTTCAATGTCGAATCGGTGCCCCCGCCAACGATGAAAGAAGGTGATCGTGAACCTTTTCAGCAGATGACATTCACCCTCCATGATTCCCAGGTCGAAGCAGTCAACGAAGCTATAGCGAAGGCCAAGAAGGATCCGTCCACCAGTACTGACGTAAACGAGAACGGAAACGGGAACGCGTTGGCACGCATGGCGGAGGCATTCATTGGGCAAAGCTAAGAATATCGTCGTGGACTTCATTTCGTCTGCCGATGCGCGGCGTGCAGTGAAGACGCATCACTACAGCGGGAAGACGGTAAACAATAGTCAGGTGCATCTTGGCGTATTCTATGAGGGAAGGCTGGAAGGTGCGATGCAGTTTGGACCGTCCATGGATAAACGGAAGATGCAGGGGCTGGTGTCCGGTACTTCGTGGCATGGATTTATAGAACTCAACCGGCTCGCCTTTTCGGAACGTCTGCCTAGGAACGCTGAGAGTCGGGCATTGGCCGTCGCCTTCAGGTTGTTCCGCAAGCATTATCAGCAGATTGAGTGGATCGTATCCTTCGCTGACGCGACCCAATGCGGCGATGGGACAATCTACAGGGCGTCTGGCTTTCTTCTCACGGGACTCAAGAAGAACACGCAGGTCTGGGAAGCGCCAACCTCAGAGACGTTTTCGCGGACATCACTTACCGACGGGCGCTGCAAGCAGCAGCAGCAGGCGAAAGCAATTATATCTAGGACGACGGCCACAAAGGGGGGCCACATCCTATCCACGGGAGCAGCATCGATGAGGCAGTACATTGAAGCTGGCTGGAAGCCGAAGGAGGGATTTCAAATCAGATACGTCTACTTCCTCAACCCAAAGGCAAAGGAACGGTTGACGGTCCCCGTGCTGCCGTTCTCAGCCATTGACGAGGCTGGGGCTGGAATGTATAAAGGAGTCAGGCGGGATAAGCAGGCGATGTCCGGAGACCATCCGGAACAGCGGCGGGGCAGCACCGACCATTCCGCTCCATCAGAACAATTAGATCCCAAAACAGACCGGGCCCCGGTCCGCGTCGTCGAAGGTGGGGGCCGGCTGGTCGAAGCAACAGAAACAGAGGACTGACAGGAGGTGGATCCATGAGAGTCTTGAAGTACGTGGTCGCCGTGGCGCTGCTCTCAGCGTGCGGGCCGGAGCGAGCGTGGCAGGCCATGAGGGTCGAGAGCAACGAGACGGAGGTGGCTGACGCAGTGCCGCAGCCTGATGCGGTCGAGTGGGACGACGCAGCGCCCGAAGCCGCCGAGGTGGACACCGTCGACGAACCGGTCGCGGTCGCGGACACCTACCTCGACACCCCCGACGAACCAGCGGACACCTACGCCGACGAGGAGCCCCCGGTGAAGACCGGCGGCGTCCACTTCAGCGGGAACGACTTCTACCAGGTCCACCCCGAAGAGATCCCGTGGGCGAAGACCTACTCGCTGTGGTTCCGCGCCGATGACCTGGTCGGGAACCAGGGCCTGGTGGTGAAGAGGGATGCGCCTGGATTCGGTTCGGTCTGCATGCCGATCCAGATCCTCATCAAAGACGGGGTGCTATGCGCTGGCGTGGTGCCCTGTGACCATGGGAGTACGCTGATTGGTGAGAGCGCCGTTGTCCCCGGAGTCTGGACCCACGTCGTCGTCCAGGTCTCTACGCAGTACGCTGAGATGTACGTCGACGGCCTCAAGGCTGGGGAAGTGGAACTACCAGACGTCCCGTTCGACAACGGCGACGGCTACACCATCGGGGCAACGCCCTGGGGTACGGGATTCGGTCACTTTTACTCTGGCGACGTCTACAACTTCCGCGTGACGCCAGGCTTCGTCGTCTACTCCGACTTCGAGCCATGCGACTGGGACGAGGAGGTGGACGGATCGATGTTGATTGAAGGCCTGGCGACAGCGCCTTGCGAGGAGGTGGACGATGAAGTTTGAAACCAGCAAGGTGAAGGTCCGGACCGGGCCAGTGAATCCGTACTACCTGCGACTGCGCCAACGACGCCTGACGTTCCGGCAACGGTTGCGTCTCCTCTTCGGTGGGACGCTTACCACGTTCGTGGAGATGGATTCGGACGGGGCAGGTCCGTACCGCGCCCAGGGCTACCTACACGGCGACAACCTCAGCGTCGAGTTGGCCCACGGCGATGACTGGGAGGCCCTGGCCCCTGGCGGTCTGCTGTCCCCCTGGCAGGCTGAAAGGTTCCTAAGAATCATGTGCGGTACATCGATGCTGGAAGACGACCCGTGCTTCGAGGATGCGTTCTGCGATGCGGTGACACGGCAGGCGGCTAAGGAGCTTGAAAAGGAAATAATAGAGGAAGTGGACGATGCGTAGAGACAGACTGAAGACGGCGATAGCGGAGTGCGATCGGTTCTTAGAGAAGGTGCGCAAGGTGGAGGCGGGACCGCTGATGGACCAGAGCAAGACGAACTCCGCCCCACACCCGAGCGTCGCCGCGTGCAAGCGGTCCTCGATGGACCTAACCCGGGCCCTGGCTGACCTGCGCAGGGATGACTACGAGGCAGCCCCATGACCACCACAATCACAGACATCCGACGCGGGGCTCGGTCGCTTGCCGCAGCAGCGGGGAAGGTGCGAGGAGGCAACGCGGTTCACCTCGCCTTCTCAGTAGTCGCCGCGTCGTGGCAACTGGTGGACCTCGGGCTCGTGCCTATGGAGTTCGTGGCGGCTGCGTGGGAGATGTGTGGACGACCAGAAGGCTTCGTAGACGAGGTAGGATTATGAGCGACACCACCAAAGACCTGATCTCCATGGCCGAAGACTTCAACGCCATCATCGATGAGCAACTCGTCCCAGGCCCGTTCGGCTACTTCGCAGTGATCCCGGACAGGCTCGTCGGTTCGGCGATTATCTACCGTGCGACGTCCATCGGCTGCGACGACGAGACAGAGCGGCCCTATCTGGACCCAGAAGACGACGACAGCGGGCTGACCCCCGTCCGCGACTACCTCCTGAACGAGATGGAGGCCATGGGGAAGCGGATGCTCGACTTCGTGGCTTCGGCGCGGGGGGAGGTGAAGAGATGATCTCGTTGATATTACTTGCATTGATTGGCGGTGGCTGTATCGGTGGCTGTATCGGTGGAGCCTGCGGCTACTACCATGGGCTTGCCCGTGGAAGGAAGGAGTGGTGATGGGAGCATCAGTACCGCCGTTTCCGATCACGCCAGAGGAATTCAATCGAAGATGGGATGCAGGAGCGCGTACGATGCGTGAACTGGATCCTGCCTTTTATGAGTGGATGGATAGCCAGTCGCGGCTGAACATGTTCCAAGCGATAGCGTGCGCCGTCGGTGCTGGTGGTCTGGTCGTCGTTGTTTTGCTGTCGTGGCTTTACGGCTAGATGGCCTACCGCCCCCCCAACGCCAAGAAGTTCCAGGGCTTGTCGGTCCGCAAGGTCCCGCCGTACCGCCCGCACAGCGGTGGGCAGGCAACCTTCCACGCTCACTCGGGATGCAAGACCCGCATCATCGTGGCGGGGCGTCGTTGGGGCAAGGACAGGGCGACCATCAACGACATGATCCGCAACGCGGTCAAGATCGCGCTGCACCGGCTGAAGCACGGGACGGGGGGACACGTCCTGATCCCGCTGGTCCACGTTTGGGTCGTGGCGCCTGACTACCCCCGGCTGCGGCAGTGGTGGGCGGAGCTGAAGCGGTTCATCCCCGCTGACATGATGGCGAGGCACCCGAACAACTCGGACAAGACGATCGAGATGTCGCTCACGAAGTCGATGGATCCGCACATCCTCATCGAGTTGAAGTCAGCGACCGACCCCGAGTCGCTGGTATCCGTCGGCTTGGACATCCTCGTGATCTCCGAAGCAGGCTCGGTCAAGGCCCGGGCCTGGACCGAGTCGCTGATGCCGTGCCTGATCTCCCCTGGGCGCGTCGGGATGACCATCATCAACGGCACGCCCAAGGGGCGCAGCAATTGGCTCTACAAGGAGTTCTGCGACGCCGAGACGGAGATGCGGGAGAAGGGAGCGGCGAGTACCTCGTGGTGCATCAGGGCCCCCACGCGGACGAATCCCTACATCGACGAGGCCGCGTTCCGAGCCCTCGAGAAGAAGATGCCCACCCGGAAGCGACGTCAGGAGCTATGGGCTGAGTTCCTCGGGATGGGCGACGCGTTCTTCCCGCCGGTGACAGACCGCATCCTGCCATGGGGGATTGAGGTCGAGGACATCCAACTCCCGATCATCATCCCGATCGACTGGGGACGCACCGACAACCCCACGATCTTCATCGCCATGGACGCGGCCGGCCGGATGCTCGCCGGCGAGAAGCACCAGGCCGAGCGGTTCTCGATGCAGTTCAAGAACCTCCACAAGTTCGTCGATGCGCTGGCCGTCCCTGTCGAGGAGATCGTCTTCGCGCCGGATGCGACCGCGCTGCAGTCTGCATTCGCAGAGCGCATTGAAGAGGAGTTCACCGACAACCGCGGGCGGGGCCCCGTCGTCGAGCCGATCAGGATGACCTTGCCCCTGAAGGAGAACATGATGGACGCGCTTGCCTTCGACCTCGAGGCCAGTGGCACCGACGGGGTCTGGCTTCTCGACGAGCCAGAGCTCATCAACCAGATCGAGATTTTCGAGCAGGGCGACATGAAGAACACGGCCCAGCAGAAGAAGTCCGACGAGTTCGATGCCCACCACTTCGACTGGCTCTTCACCCTGGCCCAAGGCAACTGGATTCGTCGTGACTACCAGCACAGCGGCGGCGGTCTGGCGATCGGACAGTCGTGATTGATATCTCAGTTTACGCGTGGTAATCTGCGCGATAGCCAAGGAGGCGACCCATGTTCAATCTCATCAAGGTGGCAAGAGGGATCCTGATCCGAGCGTTCAAGAAGGACGCAGAGCCGGGCGGGTTCAGGCACGGATACGTGGCGAACATCGCCTGCGTCATCCACGATAATTCCGAAATCGGGATGGAGGAATCCACAGCCATCGCCGACAAGGTGATGAAGCACATCTTTGTGTAAGGAGGCGACCCATGAAAGACCCGATCACAATGGAGCAGTTGGAGGCGGCGATCCTGCGCCGGTCCAGACGAAGAGGCGAAAGAGTCATTGAGGACCTGGAGAAGGGGATCAAGAGGCTCTGCAAGAACGCTGCGGAGCTGCTCGGCAACCTCTACGACACCGACATCGATAAGATGTCTGACGATGCTTGGGATGAGGTTCTAGTCATGGCGACCGGCATCAGCAACACCATCGGAGAGATGGACGGTGCGCGGGACGCGGTCTTGAAGGCGTGGGCGGACGTCATCCGCGGCCGGATCCACTTCAAGATCACCGAGGACGTCATGGAGGGCGTGCTCGGTGGCGAGCACCTGATGAACGCCTTGGGCGCGGTCCAGGACGCGGAAGAGAAGGAGGACACCGATGACTGACACCACCAAGATCCCCGACGCCCCGACCACCAAGCCCAAGGACGACGGCGCGCCAGGCCCCATGCTCTACGACCAGATGCCGATGACCGACCGCGAGCACGAGATCTTCCACTCCGGCGCCGCTGCGATGCTGTCCGTCTTCGCGTCCCGAGTCCGCGGTATCCTGACGGATGACCTGTCGCAGCTCGGCGGGTTCCTCGCCCATGCGGTGCCGATGCCAGCCAAGGATGCAGGCCAGCGGATCACCCCGTTCATCCGCGAGTGCATGGAGCGCGTCGCCCACAGCGTCCGGCAGTCCGTCGAGGCCGATGGCGGGATCACCGTCGCCAAGCCCGGTGACGTCGAGCGCGCCGCAGCCGACTCCAAGATCGTCAAGCTCTTCGGTGCTGGCAAGGCCCCCAAGGTCCTGAAGCACTAGAGCCCACCCCCCCGCTTCCAGCCCGTTCAAACTTTTATCGTTTATTATCTTGACAAGATAAACGCCTTGTCTTATATTGGGTTCTGGGTAGAACAGCAACGGTGGTTTTCAGGAGGTGGATCAATGGCAAAGAAGAATCACGGCAACACCGAGGACGCCTTGGTCGGCGACCTCAAGGCGCAGATAGCGACCCTGAAGGAGACCTGCCAGCGCAAGGGGGTGCAGGTCGGGAAGCTGCGGGGGCGGGCAGACCAGCTCTTCACGGAGAGAGACAACGCCTGCATGGATGTCCATGATTGGGAGAGGAAGCACGCAGAGCGGGATGCTGCCTATTTGAATATGTTTGTCTGCTTCGAGCGAGAAGAGGAGAAGGTCGAGGCCCTGCGCAGCGAGGTGAAGACCCAGCGGCGAAAACTCCTCGCCCACAAGATCATCATTTTCCTCGTGGTCCTCTGCGGCCTCTTGCTCATCGTCGGGATAGCCAACTCCGCCAATGCAGCGGAGCGCCCCTCTCAGGGCTCCTCACACGCCGTGACGCACCACTATGCCATACCCATCGGGGACGCCGTCAAGGTCTATATTGACGGCTTGGAGTACGGCTGTGTGCACTTCAACGTCGAGGTCTGGGCCTTCGATTGGGTCTGGTACTCGTGGGAGGCCACGATCTGCGAGGACGGCGGATTCTGGACCCGGTCTGTCTACGATAACTTATCCATCCGCTCTGTGCAGAAGCGGTGGGGGAGGATTGAACGATGAGTAGCCCGATGACCCTAGAAGATGCACTGTCTACGCTTGCTAAGGCAGTGGAGGCCCTAGGGCCTCCTTTCGAGACCAATCCCCTGGCCATGGCTGGCCAGGTGCTCTACGAGGAGATCGAGCGGCTGAAGGAGCTGGTCAAGACCACCCTCCCCCTCTCCGGTGAGAAGCTTACCGAGGTTCGGCGGCTGGCAGAGAAACATGGAGCCTGGGAGCGTGTCGGGCTGTCCCTGCTCCCTGGAAAGGAGCTGCGGGCGCTGGTCTGCGAGCTGGACTGCGACAAAGGCCTACTGGAGGATGCCGCTGCGCTCTTGTCCGCTGTGCCGGGCCTCCTGGCTGAGTGCGACCGGCTGAAGGAGTTGATCAAGCCCATCGAGTCCACCGGGATCTGCACCGTCCCAGCCGGGATGACTCTCCGGGTGTCCCTGCCCATATCGTTCGAGGTAGGTCCGGATGCCAATTGCGGCACCATCATCCTGGCCACGGAAGAATTGCAACCTATAACCGAGAAAGGAGACTCCTGATGCACACTACAATGTCTTCCGAAGAACTCGATGCAGCTCTAGACACAGCAAAGGACTTGGTGCTGATATCTATGGTGGTGGAGGGACTCGTGACGAAGGACCAAGCTGACGAATTTGCCCTGACCCACGCAATCGTCACGTTCCGTAAGGGGTGGCTGCGGCGCATATTTGACGGCAAACACAAGGACCGCATGTCGCTGGCCGATGGTCGTTCCATGCATTGCGTCAAGGTGCTGGGCGACACAAAAGACCAAGGAGGCTCCTGATGAAAATCTTGGCCAAACTGCTGCGCAGCTTCGCCCTTTGGATCCTGCGGGTTCAGGGCTACCGTGGGGCATTCAACGTGAGCATCGAAGCTCTTGCTGAGGAGCTGTCAAACATGGAGAGCGTCCACCTCCACAAGTGCGTCGTCAACGTGAACATGGGAGAGTTGTCCAGCGTAAGCGACTGTTTCTTTGATGATTGTTTCGTGGAGATAATGGGGGTGCGTACCCTTACTAATTCCATGTTCAACGCCTGCCTTTCTGGCAATTCTACCATCACGATGGTCAAGGGCGAGCTACCACTGGAGGCCAAGGAAGATCTGAATCTAGGCACCACCCCCTAATCAACGCCGTGCGGAGACGCACACAACCAGGAGACGGACATGAAGATTGAGATTGAACAGGTCACGCTCAAGGAGTTCAACGAAGCGCTGACCAGCAAAACTATTCGGGTCGCGTACGGCGCCAACCAGGCGTTGCTGCGCCGCTGTGAGGAGGAGCCTGTCAAACTTACCTTCGAGACGGAGCGCAAGGCGGTCAGCAAGCTGACAGCGCTGTACGTGGTGCGCCGCAAGATGGACGCGCAGGTCCGGCTGGTCCGGCGCGGCGTCGAGATGTTCATCGGCCCCGGCGAGTACGTCCGGACGGAGCGGAAAGAGCGAAAGAAGTAGTTACCCTCTTCTTCTTCACCCACCGTTTGACACCGGCCGCACGATAATCCACAATGCTATCAGCGCTGCGCTACCGCCTGCCGGGGTGGATGGCCACGGGTCGCGTCGTTCATCCCGGCCGGCGATCGACCCACGAGGTGAGCCCATGGCCGTCAAGGCTGGCACGACCAGACGCAAACTAGATCCCCACGACATCCTGAAGTCGGCGGCCTCGCAACAGGCCAGCCGCTTCACGGATAAGGACATCCAGACTAAAAAGGTAATCAGGCCGGCCTACGACCCGGAAGAGTGGAGCGCCCTGCTCGGCTACTCGACGCGGTACAAGAAATGCGTCGACCTCATGGCGCAGAACACCGTGGGCCTGGGCTATGAGGTGGTGATCGACGAGAAGGCGCTCAAGGGCATGAAGGCAGATGAGAAGGCTGGCGTCGAGGAGGCGAAGGCCGCACTCGAGAAGGTGCTGGCCTCTCCGAACCCGAACTACGACTTCACGACCCTGGTCGCGGACCTGTTGAAGAAGGACGAGGAATCGACTGGCGACTGCTACGTCGAGGTCATGCGTGCGGATGAGCCTGACGAGGACGGGAACAAGCCGATCGTCGGCTTCGCTCACCTTCCATCGAAGACCACCCGCATCCTCGAGAACGGAAACTTCCTCAGCCGGAAGTACCGGGCTGATCGCTTCTTCCCGCCCTTCGGATCCGAGCGGGTCATCGACGTCAAGACCGGTAAGACCCTCACGATCACAAACGACGAGGCCCTAGCGAAGTTCCAGGCGAATGAGGTCATCCACCTCCGTCTGTTCTCGCCGATGGATGAGATCTACGGCGTGCCCCGGGCTGCAACTGCGCTGGCGTCCATCGTGGGGCAGCACAAGGTCGACATCCGCAACGTCACGTTCTTCGACTACGACGCGTTGGCGCGCCTGATCATCGTGATGAAGGGCGGGACACCCGACGACTACAAGGCGCTGAAGCAGGAGTGCAAGAGCTTCATCGACCAGAGCAGGGGGAACAACGAGTCCTCGCGGATCCTCCACATGCAGGCATCGTCCACGCGCAGTGACGACAAGCCAGACGTCGACATCCAGGAGATCGGCAAGTACAACCAGGACGCGACGTTCCTCGAATATCGGAAGGAGTGCCAGGAGGACGTGCGCGAGGCCTTCGGCATCGCGAAGATCCTCTTGGGCACCGCCTCAGACGTCAACAGGGCATCCGCACTGGCGACCCTGAAGAGCACCATCGACAACGTATTCCGTCCGGAGACCCGCCGCTGGTCCTACGTCTGGACCAACCAGGTCGCCCATGACTTCCACCCGGCCCTGACCCTGCGGTTCCACGAGGCTGACGCGTCGGACGCTGAGCTCCAGGCCGAGCTGCTCAAGGTCTACGGCGAGGTGGGGCATCGCTCCGTCAACGAGATCCGGGAGTTGGACGGGCTCGAGCGCATCGAGGATGAGGAGCAGGCTGACAAACCCCTGGCCCTCCTGCGGCTCACCGTGTCGGACCTTGAGAAGCAGACCGCGGCGTCGAACGCGTTAAAGGCCCTCCAGGGCCATGTCTCCAAGATCACAGCAGCGAAGGACGGCGGGTAGAAGATGATCCCGAAAACGCCCAGCGACCCGGGCGTCTGGCGCCTGGACATGCTCATCGACATTGCTTGTGGCTGCGAGCGGTGCAAGAAGGCCGCGCTCTGGGAGGTCGACCTCGCCGACGTGCTCAAGGACGACTGGAACACGCTGACCACTGAGCTCCTCGCTTCGACTGAGGTCCGCGACCTCATGCAGTACATGGCAGACCCGAAGAACCTGATCATGACCCCGGAGGGGGTGCAGTTCACACCGGCGGCCTGGGCGCGGTACGAGTCCGTCGCAGAGCAGTACCTCGGAGCGAACATGGCAGCGAAGGTGGCCCCGCAGGTCTCCAACATGGTCTGCAAAGAGTACCGCCGGGCGCAGCTCGACGGTGCGGCGCGGTCGCAGTCGTTGGGGGCTCGCTTCAGGCTGAAGGACACGGCCGCGGTTGAGAACCTCAGCAACAACACCATGTACTGGGTCAAAGAGGGATCGGTCCGCAACGTCAATCCCCGCATCGCTCAGATCGTTCAGAACGGCCTCGACCAGGGCTTCGGCCGTGATGACCTCGCCAACACCCTACGAAAGGAACTCGGCAAGCAGTACGCGGTCGAGGCGTCGAGGTGGGACGTCGTCGCGTCGTCCGCTCTGACCCGGGCCCGCAACTCGGCGCGCCTGCGGCAGATGACGACGTGGGGCGTGATCACCGTCAACTTCAGCAATCCTCAAGACGAAAGGACATCAGCTATCTGCAACTCGCTTGCCGGGCGCCAGTTCCAGACGTCCCGTCTCATCGAGGTCCTCGACTCCATTGAGGGTGCGGCGACACCAGAGGGAGCCATCGACGCGCAGCCCTGGTACTCGCAGACGACGGCGGGGCAGTGGAAGGCTTCGACGTCTTCGGGACGCAAGGACGTTACCTTCGACGACATCGTGGCGAGCGGTGCCGTTATTCCTCCGCTTCACGGGCGTTGCAGAAGTTTACTCCTCGCAGACCTCGAGCAGCAGACCAGCTACGACGAGACCCTCATCGACCAGGGCGCGGTCGTCAAGAAAGAGCAGAAGCCCGTCTCGACGCCGAAGACCCGGGATAAGCGCCCGGTCTCAGAGGTCCTGAACGCGCTCGCAATGACCGCGCCGGCCGTGGCCTCGTCGTTCACTGCGGGTGAAGTCGTAGCGGCCACAGCGGTCTCCGAGGGCGGCGCAGAGTACCTACGCACAGCGGAGACGTGGAACGCCACAGGGGACAGCTTCGGGCTCACCACGCAATGGATCGAGGACGCCAGCGACCAGATGGTCTCGTCGTTCAACACCGCGGTCTCAGCGGATCGCATCGCTGTCGTCAACGCGGCGCTGCGTCGGACCCCTGCTGCGACGTGGGAGCGGGTAGCAGACAACACGGCTGCGCTGGCCGCGGCCCACAGCATCCCCGCATCAATCACCCTGGACGCAGGCAGCGTCGACCCTGCAGCCGCGTGGTCGTTCCGTCGTTGGCACCTGCGCGGCGAGGGCCTGGCCCGCTTCGAGGCCTTCCTCGAAGAGCAGGGCTATGCGGACACCCTGTCCGGTGTCGACGTCTGGGACGTGGCAACGGACGCACCGATCCAAGACTGGCTAGGGCTCACAGTGGACGGACGCAACCCGGTGATGGAGTTCTTCCAGGCCGGTGGGCGCGTGGAACTTGAGATTTTGCCGTAGGAGGTGGAGTATGTTTTTAGATATAGGATCAGAATGCCGAAGTGTTTTCCTCGATGCGTTGACTGGCGTCAGGGAGATGGTACGAACTTGTGTGGATAACCTCCACTACGATTGCGGCGGTGAGCGTAGGTATATCTCCGTGTCCAGGGAAGATGGGTGGTGTGTGATTCTTGTATTCGAAGGCGATCCAATGCTTTTCGATGATCCGGAGATAACGATAGGCGTAACTCCAGGAGCTGCGAATGTAGCAGCGACGTGCCTCAATGACGAAATCAAACTTGCTGTTGCGCCAGGAAGAAGCACTGATTTCGTCGTCTATGAATTGGTAGAGCACTAAATGAAGCCGTACCAGGCCCCCGTAGTGAAGTCCGCGACCGAAGGGCACCAGGAGTTCATGGACGAGCGCATTGCGATCCGAATCTATGACGGCGGGCTCACCGAGAACCAGGCCAGACAAGGCGCCATGGACGACCTGGTGCGCTACCTTGAGCGAGGCGGACAGTGAGAGCCCTGCAAGACTGGCACGACCTCTACGAGGCGCAGGCGGCGACGGAGAACGAGATAGCGCAGCTCCCTGCGACGACCGTGGTGACAGTGGAGACCGACTACGGCGTCGAGGTGGTGGCGTTTACGGATGACGAAGTGGAGAGAAAAAAGGAGGTGGACTGATGGGGCGGGTAATTTTCACGGCAAAGCACAGCGACGGAAAAACGAAAGTCACGATAGACGTACCGGGCATGGATGAAGACCCATCAGGGATAGCTGACGTAGTATTGCAGCACGGTCCAAACTCCAGAACAGTGACCATAGAAAACTTCACAGTGGGCGAAGTCATGGACACGATCAGAGAATGGACGGCAGATCGACTAGATCCGAAGACGTTGGAGCCAGGTGACCACACCAAACAAAACACAGGAGGCCTGAGATGCTGAAGAAGCTGAAGACCCTGCTCGGGCTCAACCGCCCCGGCGACGCATTGACGATCACGGTCCTCGGGACTGACTTCCGGCAGACCACCAAGGTCGCGGACCTGTCTTTCGGGCTCCTGATGACCGGCGGCGGTGAGTCCGTCCTCATCGACCCGGGCCCGGACATCGTGCGCCAGGTGGTGAAGCACTGCCCCCGTGTTCAGGACATCACCGCGGTGGTCGTGACCCACGACAACGTCCACGTCCGCAAGGGCCTCGAGCGGCTGAAGGACATGGGATGGGACGGGGAGGTCCTCACCGCAGACGACCACCTACAAGGCACCCCGGCGCTGAAACTCTGCGGCGTCGAGTGGTTGACCGTCGACGCGCCCCACGAGGTCCAGGTGAAGACCATCGGCCTTGTCGGCAAGGTCTGCGACAACGCAGTCCTCGTCGCCCCGCACATGCGGAAGGGTCCGGACACCGAGACGGACATCGGCCTCCATAACATCCTCATCACCGGCGCCGGCCCCGCGGATGAGTCAGACCCGGAGTACATGGCCCCCGCGAAGATCAAGGCCCTGGGTGGCGCGGCCACCTACCTCGTCGGCTACGTCTACAGCGACGACCAGGACGGACCGCACGCATGGGCGAAGACCGCGGACCGGGATAATCCCATCGTCGGGATCCGCACCGGCGGGCGCATCGTCATCTCTGAGGACCGCGTCGCCGCGTACCAGGACGGACCGTCAGAGGACGCCCCCGTCGTAGTGGCCGGCTACGTCTCCGTGCTTCCCGATGCGGAGGTGCCCACCATCCTGATCAGAGACGGCGGCGTTAGCGACGAGGTCCTGGCCGCGGTGAAGGCCTGTCTCGCTGCGGATGACCAGACCAGCTACGAGGTGCGCCCGGCGACGACTGAGGACCCCCCCGCGGTGTCGGTGTTCGACCTCTGCCTCGTCGGGAGCCCGCCCCACGTCGTCTCCACGAAGGCGCAGGGACAGGGAGGCGACACCGAGGGCGACGGCGGCGCAGACACTTGCGTCTGCCCCGGGTGCGGGTACACCGAAGATCATGAGCGGGGGGCCCCATGCAACGAGAAGACGTGCCCCGAATGCGGCACCGCGCTCACCGGACAGGGAGCTACCGGCGATACGTCTGGAGACGAATAGCTTACCACGCCACGCATGTACAACTATAATCCCGCAAATACATTGAACATTTTTCATTGACACGACGCCTCCCCGCTCGGACAATAGAGATCGGACGAACAGGGGGGCACCCATGCCGAAGCCGACTCTCGACGCACTCTGGAAAATCACGAAAGCAGCGGAGAACGCGGACAAGCAGTTCTTTGTCGAGGGGTATGCTTCCTACGGTGACCCCGACAGCGAGGGCGATGAGATCAGCCCCGCTGCGATGGAGCAGCTCGCGGAGATGCTGAAGACGGGCGGAGCGGACGGCGGCGGCGTCGTGCTCCTCCACAACCACGATCCCAACCAGGAGATCGGCCGCGTCGTCGACACGAAGTTTGAAAAAGACGAGAACCGCGTCTGGGTCCAGGCTTTCGTCACCAACGACGAGATCAAGCAGAAGATCCGGGATACCGTCATCAACGCCTTCTCCATCCACGCGATGCCGAACGAGTACCGCATCGTCGACTCCTCCACGGAGCGGCGCTGGATCATCGAAGGATGGGAGCGGGCCGTCGAGCTGACCTTGACTGCGATGCCGATGAACAACCAGGCGGTCATCACGGACTGGTTCGAGAAGGGATTCAAGGTCGCCGTCAAGGCGTTCCGCGTGGCGACGATGAAGCACACCGCCGACGAAGCAGCCGCGGCGGCTGTGTCTCAGGCGCAGGAGGAGAACATGAAGGACATGCTGAAGGGTATCGTTGAGCGTCTGGACCGCATCGAGGCGGCGCAGAAGACCGTGGTTGAGGTGCCTGTCGTTGAACCCGTCGTAGAGCCAGCACCCGTAGTGGTGCCCGAGCCCGCTGCGGTGGTGACAAAGGCCATCGACCCCACCGAGGAGGCCGACTACCTGAAGGCCCAGGCCGACGCGCTCGACGGCATCGAGATCGCCGACGAGGCTATCAAGGCCTTGGTGGCGACTATCTCAGCGGGTCTCCGGTCCCGTGCGGACGAGATCATCGTCGAGAAGACGATCGAGCCTGTTGTCGAGCCGGTCGTGGTCGAGCCTGTCGTCGAGCCCGCGATCAAGGCGCTGCAGGACGAACTCGACGCGGAGAAGCTCAAGACCGTGGCGCTCGAGGCTGACAAAGTGAAGATCGCCGATGACCTCGCAGCGGCCAAGGTCAAGATCGCGCAGGTCTCGCAGCAGGAGCCCGTCGGGGGCCCCGTAGTCATCGAGCCCCCAGCGAAGAAGAAGCCGTTCCGTCTCGATGTAATCTCCGGTCCGGAGAGCGTCGAAGCGTAGGTGCAATGAGCGCCGGACGGTGTCCGGCAGACGAACCGATCACACGGAGGATCAAATGGAAAAGGACATCAGAGCGCTGCTGGACCTGGGGAAGCTGAAGGCCGAAGGGGGAGACCTCAAAAAGAAGCTCAAGGCCATCCTCACCACCGACTTCACCACCAACGTCGGCGCTGACCTGCCCGCTGAGCAGGCGCAGCAGTACATCGATCTCATCCAGGGGTCCTCAGACTTCCTGATGAATCGCTGCACTTTCACCAACGTCGGCGACAACCTCAAGGGCGAGCTGCCCCGGCAGCACCTCAACGATCCCATCACCGTCGGTGGGCTCGAGACCGAGACCAGCGCCGAGACAGGTAGCGGTCCTGCGTATGATGCCCTCGTCTTCACCTGCCTGAAGACGAAGGTCCGCCGGGAGATCTCCATCGACGCGCTGCACATCGCGGCCATCGGCAAGGCCACCATCGAGGAGGCACTCCTCGGCGCCATCGAGAGCCGCGCCAGCATGGACAAGGAAGACCTGGCCTTCAACGGTGACACCGTCGCCTACACCGCCGGCACCGACGCCTGGAGCCTCCTGCGGAAGATCAACGACGGCTGGGCGAAGCTGGCGCAGCGCGGCCACGTCCTCGACGCGGGTGGGTCTTACCTCACCACGGACGTCCTGTTCGAGGCCCTCGACGCGTTCCCCGAGCAGTACTGGACGGACGATATCCGTTGGATCGGGAACCGGAAGATGCACCGCGACTTCGTGCGGCTCGCCGCGGCCAAGTCCGGCGGCGACGTCCTGAAGCTGGTCTACTTCAAGGATCCCATCAGCGGCGTCGAGATGCCCGTCATCGAGGCCCCGTACCTCAGCGTGCCCAGCATCCCGAAGAGCCTCGCGGTCAGCACCTCCGTCGCGACGCCGGCGCAGGTCCTCTCCGAGCTCCGCGGCCCCTTCCAGATCATCACGACCAACCGAACCTACTCGTTCACGATCGATGGCCAGGCCGTCACCGGGAACTTCGACCTCGGGCTCCTGTCTCCCTCGGACATGGCGCAGACCATCAACACCGCATGGACCGCCACGGGCGAGACCGGTACCCCGGCGCGTGACTATGAGGGCTTCCTCATGATCACCTGCCCCACCCCGGGTGCGGGCCACGACATCGTCGTCAACGCGGTCGGCAACTCCTTCTACCTCACCGTGTCCCCCGGCGCGACCGGCGGCATCGTCAGCACCGGCGGCGCAGAGGGTGAGGATGCTGGCACCGTGAACACCCAGCGGGAGGGCTCCTACATCCTCCTGACCGACCCCAGGAACCTGCACTACATCCAGTCCTCGGACATCCGCATGACCGTGCGGTACGAGCCGGATACGGACAAGATGCAGATCATCATCTACGAGTACAGCGACATGCTGGTCGAGCGCCCCGAGGCGTGCGTGCTCGTGAAGAACCTGCGGGCGAAGCGGTCCCTCTAGCGTGATCAACGGTGGCGGCGCACGAGGGGGCGCCGTCACCGCACTCTGACCCCTCCTGATGCGACCCGGAGGAGACCATGACCCAGTCCAGGAAAAAGAAAGGAACAGCACCGGCGCCTCGTGTCTCGGTGAGTGCGGTCGGAGACGCTGGCATCGCGGGGGGCTCCCCCGCCGTCACTCCGGCGCGCCCCGCCCCGACGAAGTTCTTCGTCTGCAAGACGATGTCTTCGACGCTGCTCCACCCGGCAACTGGTTCGGTCATGCTCAGGGGCGTACTCGGCGAGCGGAAGCACGCTCCCGTCGGTTCCCAATTGTACAAGATGCTCCGCGCTTCCGACGCGTGGGAGATGGAAGGACACCCCGACGCCACCGCGCTCCCAGCGGCGAGTTACCGCAAGGTCGGGGTCAACGCTGATCAGTCGGCTGGGGGGTAGCGTGTGGCCCAGGTATACGGACGCTTCGCAAATCTCGCGACACTGCGGCTGGACACCCTTAGCAGGGCGATTCAGCAGCAGGGCGGCAGCCCGTATGCCACGGATCTATACGACAGACTCCTCGAGCACGCCGTTCTAGCGACTAGCCAACTTCAAGACAACCTGGGCTGGGAGCTCCTACCGTGGAGCGGTGTACACTACATCGAGTGCCCTGAGCCGCGCAAGATCCTCCCCCTCGAAGCCTGGCTTATCGCTGTCGAGCAAGTCACCAGCGTCTACCGCCGCAATGTCGACGAGGTGACTGAGACCATCATGGAGGACAGCCTTTACTACCACGACCCGACGACGTCATATGTGGACTGGATCGGGGCGGTACTGAAGGGGCGCTTCAACGTGACCGGGTTGTGGGGGATGATGTCCCCGATGGTCTTCGACCGCAGCCTCATCGGAACTGCGGTGGCAACCGTGGGTGAGACCCTGGCCGGCGCAACATCCGTGGTCTTGGCCTCAGAGATCCGCTGCCGCGGCGGCGAGGTTTTCTGGGACGCCACCGGCAAGCAGGTCCTCATTGCCAACTCCAATTCTGGAACCACCGTCCAACTCGACCAGTGGGGCACACCGGAGACCACCATCGCCACGGCGACTGACTTGACCCTCTGCGGCAAGCTCGACGCGGACGTGGAGCGCATGGTCCTGCTTGGTGCGTACCTTGACGCTTGGCGCGCCGTCACCGCGTCGCCTGAGTCTGGGGCCCTGGTAGGGGAGCGTGCGGACAAGCACGAGTACAAGCTCGGAACCGGCGGCTCCTC